>Ga0134126_10000982_pt1 | contig 36093 bp, 31 predicted proteins | sample KB31752_FD_96881 | JGI IMG/M metagenome (GOLD analysis project Ga0134126, IMG submission 96881) | Terrestrial soil microbial communities with excess Nitrogen fertilizer from Kellogg Biological Station, Michigan, USA - KB3-175-2 | ecosystem: Environmental > Terrestrial > Soil > Unclassified ...
GGCCCGTCCCCGAGCCTGCTACAACCTTATCGAGCGCCAGCCGCTGGCCCAATGTCTGGGTTAGGGTTTGGGCCATAAGCTATCGGAAGGGAAGCGCTGTCATGCATTGGCCGCCAAGCAGACTTTCTGTGGCGAAATTATCCGCCAGCTCGAGCTTGCCCTTTCTGGCGCATCCGGCGCGGCGCAGCCTCCTCCACTCTCATCCCCAATGGTCGAGGCGTTGCGCAGCAAGACGTTCTTCGAGCAGCGCCGCGATATGCTGATGCCGGCGTGGGCTGCATTCCTGGGGGAGCGGAGCCACGCCTGAGCGCAGGAGGAGGCCGAAAGCTAGCTCCGACCCACGGGATCGTCGCCCCACGAGGAGTGGGCGTCGCGTCGGCCAGCGTTCTGCTGGGGGTCAGCCGTGCCGCGAAGCACCGCCGCTCTCAAAAAACTCATGTCCATCGAGTCCATGATCTTTCATCGATCCAGGAGGCCGTTGATCGAATCCGATTGTCTCGCGGCTGGCATCAGACCTTGGGCTGATGACCTCATTTGCATGGAGTGATCTGGAGATGACCCGTTTCACAGTCTTGCCTGCCGTGATCGCGGGACCGGTCCTGATTGCGGCAGGCGCCGGCCCGATGACACATCCCGAGCCGAAAACGAAGGCGGCAGTCCTTGCAGCCGACGATGAATGGCTTGGCGCGGAGCGGATTGGGGACGTCGGAACGCTCAATGCCCGTCTCGCCGATCAATATCAGGACATCACGCCGACTGGCGAGGTCCATTCGAAAGCGCAACTCCTCGCCGCGGCGGCGGCTCGAACGAACCGGCCGACGGGCACAATCGCGGAGGTAGCAGCCGCGTTTCGCAAGCAGAATCCAATTGTCGAGACGGTGCTCATCGAGGGGAATACGGCGATTCCTCAGCTTTCATTCGCCCGACCCCGAACTCGAGCCGATCGTTCGATCAGAGGATGTGTTCACTTACGAGAATGGGATGTGGAAGGGCATCCTTTCCGCCCATTCGAGCCCGGCTTCAAAAGCGCCCTGAACGAGACTCCGACGAAGGCCAGGCGTCTCCCGCAGGCACGGCTCGACCCTCTGTCCGGTCGCCGCGGCATTTTAGCGAGCGGGCGGCACCGCGAGGTCGTCGAAAATGACCTCTCCGACGCCGACGAGGATCGACGGCTCAGCCATGAGCGGCACCAGCAAACGCTCGATCGCGGGCGCAAGCGCAATTCGCGCCGATTCCGCTTCGTCCCTGGATCGCCACAATGTCAGCGTGAGCTCGCGGCCTCCGCCGGCGTCGAGAGTCACGCTTCCGCAATAGCCCGCCCGGTCAGCGTGCGCCGACTGGAATTCGGCGACCTGGCTGTCGCCCTGCGCGCGTTTGCGTGGATCGAACCTATTGTCTCTGACGACCGCGTACATTGCTCTCATGCCCTGGCCGGCGTTGCGTCGCGTGCCAGACGCCAAAGCGCGATGCCGCTCGATATCCGGAACAGGACCGTCAGGCCAAGCGACGGCAGGAAGATCAATCCCGCGGAAGTCTCGAGCGGAGTGCCTACGACAAGGAGGGTCGCGATCGTCAGAAGCCCGGCTGCAAGTCCGGCGGCCCCCGCCGCCCGCATCCATCCCGGCTTCCTCACCAGCGCACCGCCCGCGAGCAGCATGGCGCAGCCCATGAAGAGCGCGCCGATGCCGTGGGCTCCGTTGGAGATTGGCGCAAAGGCGGCCCAGCCGCTTTTGGCAAGTGCGACATTTTGAGCCTTCAAATGCAGAAAGGCAGGGACTCCGATCCAGAGAGTCAGTGGAACAAGGCTATGGCCCGCGACGCCCACAAGGCCGAGGTAGAGCAAGCCCGTCGCCGCCCCCGGGGACTCTTCGGCCAGTGCCGAAGCGAGCCCGGCCAATAGATAGACCATCGCGACCAGCCCGGCGAAACCAAAGAGCGCCGCAAGCCTGAGCGCACCGCCACCTTCCTGGATGAGGCCCATGGCTTGCCCGGGATCGGCAAATCTGGCCGGCGACCAGCCGCTGACCAGGAAAGATGAAGTTTCGGCCACCAGCAGACCGGCGGCCACAATGCCTGCGGCACCAGCAGTTCGCATGCCTGGGTTCACGGCGGACCTCGCTTTGTATCCCTGCGCGATCTCACCTAATATTTGGACGATGCGATAGGAACTCGGCCTAAACCGAACACTGCGTCCATGGAGGTGAACGATTTGATCGACCTGAACGATGCCCGTCTTCTGGTGCAGGTGGCTGAGCAAGGCGGCTTTTCCCGCGCGGCTCGAGCCCTCGGCCGTCCCAAATCCAGCATCAGCAACCGCATTGCAAAGCTTGAGGACTATCTCGGGGCGCGGTTGATCCATCGCACGTCGCGACAGTTCGTGCTGACGGACATAGGCCGAGAGTTCTTTGACCGCGCCTCGGCCATGCTGACCGAAGCGGCGTCCGCCGAGGAGGCCGTGCGGAGCCGAACGACCGAGCCCCGCGGTACGGTCCGCGTGGCGAGCTCCGTCGCAACTGCCCAGGCGGGACTGGCGTTGGTCCTTGCCGGTTTCATCCGGCTCTTCCCCAAGGTGCGGGTCCACTTGAGCGTGACGAACCGTTCGGTCGATCTCGTCGAGGAGGGCTATGACCTCGCCGTTCGCGCGCATGAGAAGCCATTGCCGGATTCGGAGCTGATCCAGCGCCGGCTCGGCTTTTCTTGCCGCTGGCTGGTGGCGTCACCCTCTTATCTTGCGCGTCGTGGAATCCCCGAAAATCCAGGTGACGTCGATGGGCATGACGCGCTTTGCATGTCGGCGAACTTCGAGTCCGACTGGACGCTGACAAGAGATGCCGGCGCCAAGGTGCGTGCCAGCCCGACACCCGTTTTCTGCGCGGACGATCCGGCGTCACTCAGAATCGCCGCCTGCGACGGATTGGGCATAGCAATGTTGCCGGTGGGACTTTGCCGAGGCGATCTCGAGGTCGGCCGACTTGCGCGAGTCCTGCCGCAATGGACCGCGGGCGGCGCGTTCATCAGCATTCTGACCCCTCATCGCCGCGGTCAGCTACCCGCGGTTCGGGCGGTGTCTGACCATATCGCCGATCATTTGCGGGCCGCGATGGTGCTCGAGACATGATGATGTGATGGGCCCGGAGGTTCACGGGCTTGGACGCAGCGTCCAAGATCACGCAATTGCGCCCTCCCTCTCCCGCATTCACAGCGCGTTCCAACCCGGAGTGAAAGAAGGCGAAGGTGAAGCGTCCGAGCCTTCGTCCCCGGCATGCTGAGTCCCTGGCGGTCTGATGCGTGAGACTTGCAAACTTCGGCCTGCGGAACCTAGCGGACCAGTGCTGCCTGACCCTTTTCATGTCGACCTGGAGAATCATCGATGACCGCGCCGACGCTCGGAAGACAGCAGGCGCACGGAATCCCTCTTTTGCACGCCCCCGGTTCCCGGTCCGAGCGAGTGCGCTGGACGGCCGCGGAATTGGACATCCCGCTCGACCTGCTCTCGCCGGCCGCGCCCGGCGGCGAGCGAGCGATCGCTCACCCGTTGAACAAGGTCCCCGCGATCATGGTCCAGGGAGAACCCCTGTTTGAGTCGCTTGCGATCTGCAATTGGCTTGCGGACAGCCATCCGCACCGCGACCTTGGATGGCGGGCGGGTAGCTGGAACCGGGCGCTTCATGATCAGTGGACGGCCTTCGCCCTGACGGAGCTCGAGGCCAATCTTTGGCACACGGCGCGAAACAAGTTCGTCTATCCCCCGGATCGCAGGGTCCCTCAAGTCTATGCGCAAAACGAAGAGGAAGCTCTGCGAGCGCTCGAGGTCTTCGACCGCCACATGGAGAATCGCGCGTGGCTCATCGCAGAGCGATTTTCGCTCACAGACATATTCTGCGGATTCACGATTTCATGGGCGTCGATGGACTCGCTCACAGCGAGCTTTCCCAATCTCGAAAACTATCTGACCCGCCTGCTTGCAATGCCAAATTGCCCCTACACGAGAGGGCGATGAGCGCTGGTCACCGGCCGCACCGAAATGGTCTGCGGTGCATGTTCTTGCGGGGAAACGGCCTCAATGATCACCAACAGGCGTGAGTTGCTGCTGGGCGCGGCCGGCGCGCTGACATGGGCAAGAGTGCGCACGGCAGCCCAGGCCGCCGTTCCGACGCGCGAGGGTATCAGGCTCAACGTCCTGTTCGACGAGATCATGAGGCAGGATCTGGACCGGTCACCGATGCTGGTGTCCAGCCTCGGCCTCGACACGGGTGCGCGCGCCTGGCAGAAGTTCCGCCTGGACGACGCTTCCATTGCTGCGTGGCAAAGCGACAAGCGCCGAACGGCCGATCAACTCGCAAGTCTTCGGCACCTCGACACGAACTCGCTGAGCCTCCAGGAGCGGGTGAATTATGATTCGGTGATCTACGGGCTGGATCTCAGCAACGCGGTTAACCGCGCGTTCCGCTATATCGGCGCGCCTTATTACGGCTCCCCCTACGTGCTGAGTCAGCTCACCGGTTCCTATCAGCAGGTTCCGGACTTTCTCGATAGCCAGCATGTCATCGAGACCAGGATTGATGCCGAAGGCTATCTTGCCCGCCTCTCAGCCTTCTCTACCGTTTTGGACCAGGAGATCGAACGGGTCAGCCATGACCGGGCTCTCGGCGTCATCCCGCCCGACTTCATCATCGACAAAGCGCTGATCCAGATGCGCGCGCTTCGCAATGCACCGCCCGAGACTGCTGTCCTGGTCCGATCCCTGGCCGTTCGAGCGCACGAAAAGGGCATCGCCGGCGATTGGCAACAGCGCGCCGCTGCGATCTACACCCACAAGGTGCAGCCGGCGCTCGACCGTCAGATATCCCTGCTTAGTGAGATGCGGCGTCAGGCCGTTCATGCCGCGGGCGTGGCTCATCTACCTGACGGCGAGGCCTTCTACGCTCTTGCGCTGAAGCAGCAGACCACCTCGAACATGTCGCCGGCCGAGATTCACCAGGCGGGTCTCGATCTTGTAAGGAGCCAAAGCGCCGAGGCCGATGCCATCCTCACCGCCCAAGGCTATTCCAAAGGCTCGGTGGGGGCGCGGCTGAGAGAACTCTTCAACGATCCGAAATTTCGCTATCCGAACACCGAGGAAGGGAAGGTCAAGCTCATCGCCGACCTGAATGCGAAGGTGATTCAGGTCCAAGCCAAGCTGCCCGAATGGTTCGGAACCCTGCCCAAGGCCAAGCTCGTCGTGCGCCGCGTGCCCAAGGCGATCGAGGCCGGCGCTTCGGGCGGCTATTACGAGCCCGGGTCGCTCGACGGCACGCGCCCGGGCGCCTACTATGTCAACCTGCGCGACCGCCGAATTGCCGAGCTGGGTGCTTCCGTCGATAACCTTTCACGAGGGGACTACCGGTCATCACCTTCAGCTTTCCCTGGCGCAGGAGGCGGATGTGCCGCTGATCCGCAAGGGCGGGAATTTCGCCGCCTACACCGAGGGCTGGGCGGTCTACGCCGAGCAGTTGGCGGTCGAGATGGGCATGTACGAGGACGACCCGCTAGGGCACATCGGCCAGCTCCATGAGTCCCTGATGCGCGCCATGCGCCTGGTGGTGGATACCGGCCTCCACAGCCAGCGCTGGAGTCGCGAGCAGGCAATCAGATACGCCATTGACGTGCTCGGCGACGAAGAGGCCGCCATGAGCAGCGAGGTCGAGAAATACTGCGTTTGGCCCGGCCAGGCGTGCAGCTACATGATAGGCAAGCTGGACTGGCTTCGGCTGCACCAGAAGGCAAAGGACGCCATGGGCGCGCGATTCGATATCCGCGGCTTCCATGACGCTGGGCTCTTGTGGGGCGCCATGCCGCCGGCAGTGCTCGATCGCCGCCTCAACGCCTATATCCGCGGCCGCTAAGGCGAACAGGGTCGGCCTGACACCGGGCGTCAGCCCATGAGAAACGACTCCGAACTGCAAAGCGAATCGAAACTCCAAAAGGTGCCGCCTGCGAACTTGGAAGCGCGAGAGTTTCCGTATTTCTGCCTTAAGCGTTTGAAACGCGTTGGCTCTTCGGCGGAGTTAATTCCCGATCCCACAGTTAGCCCCACACTTCGCATCGGATTTTGTGAAATGCCGCGGTTCGCCGTCGGACGCGAGCGATCTTTTTGGCGTCAGCTGGCGGACCGCCAATGTCTGCATTTGACTCATTTCTGCCAGTAGCGCTTCAGCAGCCTTCGACCGTTGCGAAGGCATTCCGTTTCTTCGTCACTCATAGAGCCCTCAGACGCTTCGATGACCCGCTGAGGCTGCACGCGAATTGCGCGCTGATGTCTGAACGAGGACGGAGGGTGACCGTGTCATTGCTCTTGCCGAGCTTGCCCGTATAGCCAGCGCGAGCACGACCGGCTTCACCAGGTGCACGTCGTTACGATCCTTGAGATCGATCGTGTTGGAGCCGCGCGACAAGGTCTTGTAGCCGGCGCCGTTGATCGCCGAGACCTGATAGTTGACGAGGCCGTTGCCGAAGCCGCCGAGGACGTGCACGCCCAGTCGGTCGACGTACCGAACTTGGTCCGATCGATCAGCGTGTTCTCGACGAAACGATAGCCCTAAACGCCTTCGAGGAACGGTACCCACGGCAGGTCGGTCGCGCCGATCCGGACGGCGACTGCCGGGGTTCCGCCTGGCGTGCAGGAACGCCTTCTTCACCTAGACGAGGACGTCCTTGCTAGTGCCGTTGGCATTGAACCGGAAGTCGGTCGTGATGTTGGCCGAGGAGACGTCGCCGAACTCGTGACCGACGGCGATGTAAAGGCACTTGAACTGGCGACGTTAAGTTTAGCGACAGCGGACGAACCTGCCCGTTGCGTAAAACACAACACAGCCGCGCCGGCTTTGCGATTGTCGACCGTCCCAAGGCGCGGAACAAGATCAACAATGTCTGCCGCTGCAATCGCGTGGACCAGTGGATCCGGGGAGTGCAAGAAGGTGAACATCTTCAGCTTTGACCACGTTGGCATTCGGGTAACCGATGCAGCACGATCGCTGGCATTCTATTCGCAGCTGGGCTTCGAAGTGGATGAAGCGTGCTCCACGGCCACCGCACTCGAGATCGTCAACCCAAGTGGAATCCGCCTGAACCTCATCGTCAACGCCGTTCCGACACCCAACCGGGACAACGCGCTCCTCGATTGGCCCAAGAAGTGGCCCGGCTACACGCATGCTGCATTCATCGTCGACCGCCTCGACGACGTGATCGAGTGGGCGGGAGTCGCCGGAGTCGCGATCACTGAAGGGCCGGTCGATTGGGGGCGCCGCATAACTTGTTTCCTGCGGGACCCCGATTCGAATGTCCTCGAATTCAACGAGCTTCAGCCGGAGGCGTCGTTCCAGCTGGTGTTGGGTCAGAAGAATTATTCATCCTGGTCGATGCGCGCATGGCTGCTGATGAAGTTCCTGGGCGTTCCTTTTGAAGTGGTCGGCGTCGGCCTGTACACGGCAACCAGTCGCGACGAGGTGCGCGCACGCGGCGGGGAGACGGGACTTGTCCCGGTTCTGAGGCACGGCGAACTCGCAATTTGGGATACGCTCGCCATCTTCGATTATCTGTACGAGACTTACGCACGGGTCTGGCCGGCGGACAATCGGCAGCGTGCCCGGGCGCGCAGTCTTGCGGGTGAAATCCATTCGGGAATGACAGCTTTGCGCGACGCGATGCCGGTAAACACCCGGGCTCGGCATCGCCGGGCGCAATGGACTCCCGGAGTCACTGCAGATGTCGAGCGTGTGGTCGACATATGGAGTCGTTATCCGACAGCGGAGAAACCTTGGTTGTTCGACCAGTTCGGAGGCGCTGATATCATGTTCGCTCCGATCGCGACCAGGTTCGCTACCTACGACGTGGAGCTGCCGCCAAAAGCGCGGGAATATCAGGAGCTGCTGCTTTCTCATCCTTTGGTCAACGAATGGCTGAAGCTCGGAGCGGCCGAGACCGACGAGATTCCCGTCCTGGAAATAGGTCGATGAACAACGCCTCCCCCCTGACTCCACAGACGGCGAAATTGTCATGAAAGATGCATTCACCCTGATCATGCTCGTTGCCCTTGCGGCAGAAACTCCGGCGAATGCCGTACCCGGTGACGAAATGTATGCGCGGCCCGGTCTAATGGCTTCCGCCTCCGACGGTGCGCAGCTCAACTTCACCTGCACCGGGAGCGGTTCCCCGACAGTCGTTTTTGACGCGGGGTTTACCGACTGGGCGCCGGCCTGGGCAGTGGTGCAGCCAAAGATTGCTGCGTTCACCCGAGCTTGCAGCTATGACCGGGCGGGTTCGGGCTTCAGCGGGCCAGCCCCCCTTCCAAGGACAATCGAGCGGATCGCGACCGAGCTCCACGACGCGCTCCGCGCCGGCAAGATCGCCGGCCCCTATATCCTGGTCGGCCACGCGTTCGGCGGGGACAGTGTCCGCGCCTTCGCTGATCTGTTCCCGTCCGACGTCGCTGGATTGGTGCTGGTCGACGCCGATGCGAGCGACGTAGATACGCCGGAAAACCGCGCCGAGGACGATAAGGGCAATACCGGGTTCGTCCCGTCCCTGAAGCGATGTCGCGATGGGATCGCCTCAGGCAATCCAACTTTCGCGCTTCCGCCGCCGCCGGGGCGGCCACCGCGGATGTGCGCCGCGGGTTTCTTCCGCGGTCTCCCCGAAAGCGAATGGTCGCCCGAGCTCAACGCCAAGCTCCTCGATATTGCTCAGCATAAGGTCGCGATGTGGGACGCAATCGTGTCGGAAATGGAGCAGGTGCCAGCCGACGAAATCTGGCTCCAGCAGCATCGCCGTTCGCTCGGGAGCACGCCGGTGCGCATCCTTACGTCGGGCTATCATGCGGTCGGTCATCTCGACCGGCCTCCGCCGATGAGCCTCGATCACCTGAAATATGAATATGATCGAGCGCTTGCCCAGTCGCGCTGGCTCGCCCTTTCTTCCGACGCGAAGCAGATTTTTGCCAACAAGAGCTCCGAATATATTCAGTTCGACGATCCGGACACGGTCGTGAACGCGGTTCGGGAGATCTTTCTGAAACACAAATAGGAGAACTTCGATCTGAAGAGCGCGGGAAATCTTACCTGAAGAAAAAATCGAGCAACCGAGCTAGGATCGGATCATACGAGACTTCGCACGAAGTGACTCAAGGGAGGCGGCGATGTTCCACGGCTGCTGGCGTGCTTTCGACGAAACCGTTCGTGCGAGATCGATCCGGAAGGCGAGCGAAGCGCTGGGCGTGGCACCGTCGTCGGTCAGTCGTCACATTGCAATCCTCGAGCGGGAGATGGGTACCAGCCTGTTCATCAGGCACGCCGACGGCGTTGAGCTTACCCACGCTGGCTCGCTGGTCGCAGATTATGTTCGCCACATGCTGGTTGAGTTCGACACTTTGCGCACCGACCTCGACGATCTGCGGGGCACTCAGCGAAGACTTGTTCGTCTTGCCGTCGTTGAGAGCATCGCGTCATCAGGACCGATGAGCGCCCTTCAGAACTTCATCTCTCGATATCCGGACGTATCCTTCAACATTCGCCTCATGCCGGCGCCGCAGGTGTTGCAGGCAGTGAAGGAGGGGCAGTGCGAGATTGGCCTGACCTATTGCGCAGATCCGGACATGCTGATCTCGAAGCTGGCGAGCATTTCGGAGCCGGTCATGCTGGCTGTCCCGGACGGCCATCCGCTTCAAGATCGATCATTTCTTTCACTCGAGGAAATTGCGCAATATCCGCTCGGGCTGCCCGATCGCGACTTTGGAGTGCGCAGGATCATCGATCGCGTTGCGGCATCGGCTTCGGTCGAACTCAAGGTGGCGCTCTCGAGCAATGACTTTGAGACGCTCCGCAGTTTCGTGAAGTGCGGCGCGGGCTTGGCGCTGCTGCCGTTGCGCGCAATCTCACGAAACGGTGCAAAGGGCATCAAAGCCATCAAGGTCCATGAATCTGATTTTGAGGCCGCGACCATCGATCTTATCGTGTTGCGTGACCGGCGCTTGCCGAGAGTGCTAAAGGCGTTTGTCGACGAACTGACGGCGGAGATCAAGATGGCGATCCGCGAGGCGTCGAACGGCCACCGACTGGTCGCCGCGTGAACAGGAATCGACGTAGCGGATGAGCCGGTTCGTTGTGATTTCCGCAACGGGGCAAGCGAGCCTTTACGCTTGTCGCGCTGACAAAGAGTTCCGAAAGCTGGGCAGTGATCTCGTGCGGAACGATGCAGGCTCTCCTGCCGCCGGGTAATGGGAGCTTCGAGCTGAACGAGATTGTACCGCGGTCAGAACGCAATCGAACCCCTCTGGCGATCGCGCTCTGCACTGTGATCAACATGATCGATGGGTTCGACATTCTCGCAATCTCGTTCACTGCGCCTGCGATCGGACGGGAATGGCACCTCGGGCCCGAAGTGGTTGGTTTATTGTTCAGCGCCGGACTTGCCGGAATGACGCTCGGCGCCTTGTTCCTGTCGCCATTCGCGGATTGGAAAGGACGCAAGTCCACGCTCGTTTGGGCGCTTGGTCTTGTCGCGGTCGCGATGACGTGCAGCGCGTTGAGCATCGGCATCGCCACATTGATAGTTGCGCGCCTGGCGACCGGTGCTGGCGTGGGCGCAATCATGCCGACGATCAATACGATCACTGCCGAATCCGGCTTCTCGCGGCGCGACGTTGCAGTGAGCATCCAAGGGGCCGGCTTCCCGCTCGGAGGATTTCTCGGAGGAGTGATTACGCTCGCCATTCCGACTGCGAACTGGCGCTGGATCTATTTTGCCGGCGCCGGCCTGTCCGTGCTGTTGCTCCTGGCGGTTGCGATCTCGCTACCCCGAGTGCGGAAATCCGCAGCGGACTCGACCGATGACCGTGCTCCCATTCTCACCGAAATAAATCTCCGGCGGAGGGTCGGATCACTGATCGACGCCAGGGTTGGCCGTAGCTCGGGTCTCATCTGCTTCTGTTTCTTTCTGCTGATGTTCACTTTCTATTTTTTGACTAACTGGACTCCGACGCTTCTGACCCGCCTCGGCCTATCCGCAAAGATTGGCGTCTCCGGATCGATCCTCATGAACGCCGGCGGAATTCTGGGCGACGTCGCCTTCACGTTGCTCCTGCTTCGTTGGAGCGCATCCCGCGTTGGCGTCGCCTTCCTTGCTTTGTGCTTCGGCACCGTGGTGCTGTTCGCCTACGTTCCGCTCATTCTGGTTGCGATTTTGCCGGTCGCGCTTCTCATGGGCTTCCTGCTCTTCGGGTCCATGCTCAGCCTCTATGCCGTTGTTCCGCTGGTCTACCCCGGACACGCGCGGGCCGGCGGAACGGGCTTTGCTCTTGGGATAGGGCGGATCGGCGCGACGGTCGGCCCCTATGTCGGCGGTCTGTTGATCGGAGCAGGCTGGACTCGCGATATGTTCCTGCTGACGATGGCCGTTCCGCTGATTGCCTGCGCGGTGCTTCTTCAAGTCCTCGCGCGGCGCCTTGATGGCAACCGGTCTTCGATCGCCCCGGACGTCGTGATTTCGGTGCCGGGCGCCCGGGCACCGTCATGACAGACGGCGATCGACGGAGCACCCGACCTCACTCCGGCGAGGAGCCTTCGCCGGCCCTAGTGCCGCGCGTGGCGGTTATCGGCTGCGGAGCGATTGGCAGCGCCCTCATCGAAGCCTGGCCGCAATTCCTTCAAGGCCGATTTGAGCTCGCTTCTGTGCTTGTCCGGCCGGATCAGGCGGAATCGCTTGCGCTTGCTCATCGGACCGGTGCGCGGCTCGTCACCAGCATTGAAGAGCTGCTCGCGACCGCTCCCGACATCGTGGTCGAGGCGGCGGGACATCAAGCGATCATCGTCCACGGCGAACAAATTTTGTCCACTGGTTGCGAGCTGATCCTCTTTTCGGTGGGCGCGCTCGCGGACGACGATCTCCGCTACCGTCTTAAACGCAGCGCACTGCTCGCGAAGGCCAGGATTGTAATTCCGACTGGAGCGCTCGCGGGCTTCGATGGGCTCAGATGTCTTCGTGCCTCGGGGCTGCAGCGGGTGAAATATACATGCATCAAACCGGTGGAAGCTTGGCGTCACACCGCAGCGGAAGAAATTGTCGATCTCGATAGCCTCGAATGTTCAACCTCGATCTTCTGCGGCTCCGCGCGCGATGCTGCGCGGGCATACCCACGCAATGCGAACCTCGCTGCCGCGGTCGCTTTCGCTGGGCTCGGGCTCGACCGGACGGAAGTCGAGCTTATTGCCGATCCCGCGGCGACGGAGATCCACGCGCGGATCGAAGCCCAATCCGCCACCGACGAGCTGGATGTTATCATGGCGGGAGCAGGATTCAGCAGCAATCCGAAATCGTCCCGGATCACGGCCATGAGTGCCATCGCTGCGCTTTACGATCGCACCCAGCCGGTCATGTTCGCTTAGATGATCGCGCGCGCTCTTGATCGCTGGATGACCGCCGGTTCATCGGTTCGGCTGCGGTGAAGCTCGATCGCATTCGCCTGGTACTGCACGGCGGCGCCGGGTCGGTCCCCGGCGGAAATTATTCCGCGGTCGAGGCTCATATGCGAGAGCAGGTCGAAACCGGTCGGGACCGTCTGCTTGCCGGGGCCGCGGCGATCGACGTGGTCGCGGAGATCATCCGGGAGCTCGAGCGGTCCGGACTTTATGTTGCTGGTCGGGGCGCTTCGCCGAACAAAGACGGTGAATTTGAGCTCGACGCGGCATTGATGGATGGTTTCACGCTGAAAGCGGGAGCGGTTGCCGCCATCCGAGACTGTGCCGCGCCGATCGAAGTTGCACGGCGTGTCATGCAAGCGACACCCCACGTATTGCTCGCTTCGGGCGGCGCAACGGAATTTGCAAAAAGCCAGGGCCTGGAAAGTGTCGCCGACCCCACCAATTGGTACACGCGCGCGTGCCAGGATGAATCCAATTATCTAACCGACCCTTCGAGAGGCCATGGCACGGTCGGCTGCGTTGCCCGGGACCACGAAGGGCGCCTTGCTGCGGCAACCTCGACGGCAGGCGTTTTCGGAAAGATGCCAGGACGCTGCGGCGATACGGCCGTGATCGGGGCAGGGTGTTGGGCGGACGATGTCGCGGCCGTGTGCTGCACGGGCGAAGGGGAATTTTTCATTCGCGTAGCGGCCGCAGTCCAAGTCGCACATCGACTGCGCTGGGCCGGACAGAGTCTCGCCGAAGCTGGTGCCGACGTCCTCGATCAGATCAAGCGCCTTGGCGGCAGCGGAGGACTGATCGCCCTCGACGCCGAAGGCAATTTCATCATGCCGTACAACGCAAGCGGCATGAAGCGGGCCGCATTGATGCCGGACGGATCAATATTCACGGCTCATTGAACGTTAAAGGGGACCGTCATGCGTTGGACTTGTGCGTTTGCACTTGCATCGGCTTTGCCGGTTGGCGCCGTCGCGATGCCGCTCCATCAATTCTCAAATCTCGCCCTGTCCCCAAATGGCGATTTCGTTGCGGCAGTGGAGAATGATCAGGAGCCCAATGCGGCCGCGACATCGCGGGATCGTGTCGTGGTCCGCGATGCGCGCACCGGAGCCGTCGTCCGAACGTTATCCGCCTGCCCCGGCTGCAGCTATCCCGGTCTAAGTTTTGCGCCCGACGGGCGGCTGCTCGCGATCATTCAGGACAAGACAAGGACAAGGCTCGTAATCTCCGGCCCACGCCGTTTGAAGGTGCTCGCCAGCTTCCAAGGCATCGCCCAGGAACCGCGTTTCTCGCCGAACGGAAAAGCCGTCGCCGTGCTCGCAACCTTTAACGAGCAAAAGCAATCGGGTGCTACGCAGGCCGGCGTGCGCCAGGTCGGCGAGATCGGCGCGTCGAATGACGAGCAGCGCATCGCTGTCGTCCCTCTAGCGGGCGGCAAGCTTCGGGCGGTCACGCCCGCCGACCGGTACGTGTATGAATTTGACTGGCTCCCGGACGGCAGCGGCTTCGTCATGAGCAGCACAGCTGGGAACGGCGACGACAATTGGTGGGTTGCGACGCTGGACCGAGCCGATCTTGTGAGCGGCAAACTGACGCAGATTGCCGCGCCTTCGATGCAGATCAACTTTCCTCGGGTTTCGCCGGACGGTCGCACGGTCGCTTTCATCGGCGGTCTAATGAGTGATTTCGGTGTCGTTGGCGGAGACGTTTATGTCGTTCCGGTTGGCGGAGGCACTCCCTTTGACGTGACCTCAGGCTCTCACGGCACATTTACGTCGCTGCTTTGGGATCGCACCGGCCTGGCCGCGTCGGCGCTGATCGGCGATCGAATGGCGATTGTTCCGCTTCCCGACTCTGCGCCCGTCCATGAGAGGCAGTTCAAAGGTACGCCTGTGTGGACCGCGCCCGTCAGCATCGCGGCTGGCGACGCGCGCTTCGCACGCTCGGCCGGTGGCGAGACTTACGCCATGGTGGTCCAGGACTTCGAACATCCCCCCGAGATCTTCGCCGGGAGTACGGGAGCACCGCGCCAAATCACGCATACAAATGTCGCATGGAAGCCGCTCGTCCAGGCACAGAGCGTCATTTGGAAAAGCGAGGGTTACAACGTCCAGGGTTGGCTTCTCACGCCCACAGGCGGCACTCCGCCGGACAAAGCGCCGATGGTCGTGAACGTCCACGGTGGTCCGTCGTTCGCGAGCAGTCCGTCGTTCGTCTGGCAAGACTGGAGGGCGGATCTCGCCAGGGCTGGGTATTACCAGTTCCTGCCCAATCCTCGCGGCAGCTATGGTCAAGGCGAGGCCTTTACCCGCGCAAACATCCGCGACTTCGGCGGCGGCGACCTGCGAGACATCCTCGCCGGCATCGATGCGGCGGAAAAGATTGCGCCCATCGACGACCGTCGGATCGGTCTCATTGGCTACAGCTATGGCGGCTTCATGGCCATGTGGGCGAACACGCAGACCGATCGCTTCAAAGCGATTGTCGGCGGCGGCGGTCTATCGGACTGGCTCAGTTACTATGGGACCAACGGCATTGATCAATGGATGATCCCGTTCTTTGGGGCCTCCATGTACGCAGATCCGAACCGCTACTGGGCGGTTTCGGCGATCCGCACGATCAGGAATGCGCATACCCCGACCCTGCTCTTTGCAGGCGAGCGCGACGTCGAAGTGCCGCCAACGCAATCGGTTGAATACTGGCACGCGCTCCAGGCCATGAATGTCCCTAGCAAACTCGTCATTTACCCCGACGAAGGCCACGGTTTCCGTATGCCGGACCATGTGCTCGACTATCGGCGCCGGATCCTCGAATGGTTCGACCACTACCTGAACGGAAAGTGATAACCTTCCTCCCGAGCCAACGGATGAACGGGATCTTGAGCGGAATCAACGTGACGCGCTGGTCGCTGCGCGTCGCATATTGCCGCCGGCAATGATGCGGGAAGACTGCACCAATGCTCCCTCTCCTGCGGAAGTCCACTGGCTAGTTTCTGTAAGTTCACTAGCGGCGTGAAAACGGGCACTGGCGCCTACTGATCGCGGTCGTCGGAGCTTGTTCAAGGGAGCGATTTGATCCAAGCTTGAAGCTCCGCCGTGACGTTGATGTCGCCTTTGAAGATATGTTGCGGCACGACCGACTGATTGCTGCCGCGCTTGCGGTCCCGATAGACCTTCATCGGAACGCTGATCCGGCCGAGCTTGCTCGGTAGGTCGTCGCTGCGCACTTCGAGGTAGAGTGTGTCCGCCGAGGTCTCCTGACCGTCGTGGATCGCTCCGAGCGAGCGCCGCAGGTTGACCGCGTCAAGACAGGCCAACGCACAGGCGGAGTCCGTGATGAAATAGACTCGGCCGTGGAGCTTGTAGCGCGGCAGGTTCGCCTTCGAGGCGGCAGGCGAGGCGTCGGGCCCTTGCGTCCAAATCTCCTTGTGCGCGGCATTGGCACCCTGAAGACCGCCGATCACCTGTTCGAACCATTGCCGCTCCTCATTGGACATCTCGCCCGTCTTCAGCCGCTTTTGATATGAGGCGCGGATCGTTTCGAGATTGGCGGGAGAAACGCGCCAAGTCACCGTGGCTTTGTCGGGAGCAAGCGCATCGGGCGCGCCCTCTCCCCACAGCCGCTTGGCGATCTGCCAGGGCCAGTCCGACGAACCGCCGGTGTTGCCGCGCAGATCGAGGACAATTGCCGGCGCGGCGCGCAGCGCGACGCCGTCGTCATCCAAAGTCTTGAGGATCGCCGTGAGGCCCTTGGCGGCATCGCTCGCAGGATTGCCGTCAAACGACGGTAAAGTCAGCCAGCGGATTCCGTCGGCCAAGCTGTGCATCTCGGTGGGCGGCGGCGGCGGCGCCCGGGACGAGGCCAGTCTCGAAAACATGTCGGAACGGTCGATCGGCCGCCAGTGGAGAGCGATCGTACGTCTCGCGCCGTGAACTTTGAACGTGCAGCGCACGGATGCGTTACATACGGATCGGTCTCGTTGGTGAAGATGATGTTGCCCCATGTGAGGCGCTGAGAAAGCAGCCTCCATCGGCCCATGATCGAGCCGACGACTTCCGCCGACACCTCGTTCGCTGGCTTGCCGTCGCACGCGACGATCTCAGCACCGACGGGGACAGGACTCCAGTCGGCGCGGCTGAAGACCCACTGCTTCCCAGCCGGATCGTAGCGTGTGAGGAAGCCCGGCCAGCGATAGTCTTCGGGTGTGGCGCCGAACACGCCGAAGCCAACGTGGCCGTCGTTGAAGGATGCGACATAGTGGCGCATCGCGTGAAATAATCGGCGTAGCTATTCGCAGTCACAGCTCGCTTGAGCGCAAGCGCCAGCTGGGCGTCATTGCGCGCTTCGAAGCCCGGGTCGGCGGGATTGACGGGGCCGGGATGATTGGCGGCAACATCGTCGTGAAGCGCCTTCGCATCCATGCGCAGCGTTGCGGCCCAATCACGGGGCTGGGCCGCGGGAGGGGACATGGCAACAAGTGCGAACAGGAGAACGCTCACGAGACTTATGTATGTTCGATGCGATTTAGCTCCGGCAATGATCGGCCGGCAGCCGGCAGCGACTTCATCCATTTCGCGATCGCCCGGCTTCGGCAGTGCAGTCCGCGTCATGCATCCCAAACATCGCCAAGAAGCCGGTGGAAGTTGCCACCCAGCAACTTGTCGACCCTTCGGGCGGGCCAGCCCCGTTTTGAAAGGTCATCGCCGAGCCTCAAGAACCGATCGGGCGTGTTGTATTCGGGAATATAGTTGAAGGCTTCAGGCCCTTCGCCAGCAGTAGCGAGGCCCTGATGTACCCGGTCTTCGTAACGTTTTTTCCAGAAGTCACGAAACGCCGGGGTGATCACAAGCGCGGCGACGCCGCCATCGGTGCCGATACCGATGTGATCTTCTCCGACGACGTTGGAAGCATGCTCGATGTGAGCGATCAAATCTTCCGGCGTCGCATCGAGGGCCGGCTGGCCAATCCCCGATCGAAGATAGGCGATGAAAAAGATGCCGACGACGCCGCCGCGCTCAGCAATCTCGCGCATTTGCTCATCGTACAAATTCCGCTGATTATTGACGAGCGCGCGGCAGGCCGTGTGCGTTATGGCAGGCGGTGCTTTGCTGTACCGGGCGGCTTCGGAAATGGTCCGCTGTCCACCGTGACTGAGATCCAAGAGGAGATGTTGGTCGTTGATTCCTGCGATGACTTCCCGCCCAAAGTCGCTCAACCCTGCATTTTCCGGCTCGAGACACCCGTCACCGCAAAGGTTACGCTTGTTGTAGGTCAACTGGACGACGCCGATACCGAGATTCTTGAGTACAGTGATCCGGCTCGTATCACCCTCGAGCTCCGAGGTATCCTGAACGTTGTAAATGACCGCGGTACGGTCCGTAGCTTTGGCCCTCGCGAGATCCGAAAACCGCCGGGCGTGCAATATGTTGGTTCGGTAGCGCTCAATCAGGCCATCCGCTTTGGCAATGTCGCCGATCAGCGCTTCAAAGCGGCCGGGTGCATTGCCAACCTGACCGAGCGTCATGCTGATTGCGTTTAAGCCAGAGGCAGCGAGCGCCGGTATATCGTCAGGACCAAATCCGCCCTCCATGTCGACCACAAAAGACCAGCGGCTTCGCATGTTCTTGAGCGGCACCGGGGTTGCGGCATGCGCAACAGTGCAGCCGGCGGCGGCACTCCCGATCAGAAGTGCCAAGGCTTTTCGCCGATCCAGTTCGGCCGTTCTGGCGTTCATCGGATTGGAGTAAATAGCTGCCGGCCGCTCAAGGTATATCAAAGAATGAAATGCGGCGTTGCCGCGTCCGCATTGCGGACTCGGCGTTCGCCATAGCCGGTGCGTTGCACAATCTCCGTCTCGGGGAGAAGGCCCATCCCGTCGTCGCGGCCGAAGTAACGACAGAACTCTATCGGGCGAAATGTTCACGCAAAGTCACGCTAGGCGGAAATCGCTATTTACCCGCTCCACTCAGTCGCCGGTGGGCACAACGCCCGCCTTCTCGATCATCAGGACGATCGTGCGACCCCTGGCGTGCGGGAAATGCATCATGCCCTTGGGCACGGTGAACGCTTTGCCCGGACTCAGGCATACTGTGCGATCCTCAAGCTCGATGTCGAGCCGTCCTTCAAGCACGAAGAAGAATTCATCTTCGGCATCATGCTTGTGCCAGTGAAAATCGCCCTCCATCACACCTAAGCGAACCCACGCATCGTTCACTGCGCACAGAGTGCGGTTCCACCACGGTGTTTGATGTACGCCGAGCGCACGGACATCGATCAGGGTATTAGCGCCATAGAGTGTGTCGGTCTCGATGTCATAGCTGTGCACATCCGCCATTTTTCGGCTACTCCTCCATCAAATATCTGTATATAGGAAATTAGCTAATTGGCAAACGAATTAACTACCATATTGCGTGCGCTAGGCAACGAAAAGCGCTTGAGAATTCTCGAGTGGCTCAAGGATCCGCGTTCCCATTTCCGCGAACAGGTCGATGGCGATCTTGTGGAGGATGGCGTGTGCGGGCTGCTAATCGCCGAGAAGCTCGGCGTATCCCAACCCACCGCGAGCGAGCATATGCGCATCCTAGCGGGCGCGGGGCTGGTCACCGGCCGCCGGATTAAACAGTGGACATTCTATCGTCGCGAGGAGGTGAACATCGTGCAAGCAAAAAAGCTGATCGCGGACCGAATATGATTATCCGATGCGTGCCAATCGCCCCCTCGCTCCAAGTGCGGCCGATCTCGCATCAGGATTGGCACCAATGGCAGCCCCTCTGGGACGGCTACAATGCGTTCTACGGTCGATTCGGCGCTTCGGCTCTCTCCAGTGAAATCACGAAGACGACCTGGAGCCGCTTCTTCGACCCGAGTGAACCAGTCGAGGGCCTAGTTGCCTGCCATGCCGGTGAACTCGTCGGCATCGCTCACTATCTTTTTCACCGGAGCACAACGGCGGTAGCAAATGTCTGCTATTTGCAGGATCTCTTTGTCCGCGAGGACCGACGCGGGTGCGGGGTTGGAGAGGCACTGGTTCGTAGGGTTTGCGAAGATGCTCGAAGTCGCAAAGCCCACCGCTTGTACTGGCAAACGCACGAGACGAATCAAGGCGCACAGCGTCTTTACGACCGGATCGCCGATCGCTCAGGTTTCATCGTCTATCGGATCGCGCTGACATGAATGGGCGGTACGCAATGCTGGTGAATGTCGCAGCTGCCAAAGGAACGAACGCGATCACCGTTAGAAGCTTCGCTGCTCGGTCTATACTGGTCGCGCGCTCGTCCTGATTGCAGTGCTAAGCGTCCGCAAAGGAAAGCAAGAGATTTGGTTTGTCGCGGCACCCGTATTCTCAGCATCATCCTGGTGGTGGCTTCGGACGGGACCGGCTTAATCGAGTTGTGGAAGGGTTTGGCGCATGTCCGCTCGCCGGGTGCAGCGTGCTGAGATTCGAACTTGCGACATGGACTTTCGTAGCTCCCGAATGACGGCGAAAAACGGCCACTTTCAGCGGCAAACCGTACCTCAGAGAATTTGCAGTTTCACATGGCGCCTAACAGCAGCGGAGGTTTTGATCCGAATTGACGCTGAAGCAGCGTGCAAAGTGGGCAGCGCATCGGTCGGCGTGATGCTGATCGAAACCTGGCCGATATGATCGGCATTTTGCGCGTTAGTGGTCGCGACCACATGATAATAAGTTCCGACGTTTAATTGCGCGACGCAACTTGCCCGGGTGATCTGTGTGCCCGAACGCCACGTCTCGGACTGTCTGCAGTGCATTCCGTTGATGACGTATTCCGAGGTCAGCGTGTGCGGTGCCGGACCTTTGGCGGTGGCCCGAGCTTCGCTCACGATTCGGAACGAGCCCATCTTCGAAGGCGTGAAATTGCAAACGGAGATATACTCGCCAAAGCTGCAACTAGGAACACCAGCTGCAGCAAGTCCCATCAAAACTGCGATCACCACCGTCCTCCTCGCGCCACAATTTAGTCGGCCAATGTCGGCATACCACCATTAGCGAAACTAGCTCTTAGCGGCCACATTCGACCCATTCCTCTCAAAATCTTGACTCTGTGGCGGAGCGGGAGGCCTTATAACCCTCCCTGTAGGAGCTTGATCTTCCTACGGATTATCCCGCAACCCGGTTGCTTCCCCACATCCTTGCCCACGTCGTGGACCGGAAATCACCGGACAGCCGTGAATGCTGGTGGATTCTATCGTCGCTGTCCAGCTCCTTTGCTTTCCGCGCTGGAGACGATCTCCAACAGTGACTCAGGCCGAAATCGCCTCAATGAGTTTGGGAAGGCAGCGGCGGCTGACGGGCGCAACCGATTGGTCCGACAGTGTCACGCTGCTCCTCGGACCTTTGGAGAGCCTTTGGAGATGCGCCAAGTTCACCGCGTGCGAGCGATGCACGCGCAAGAAGTCCGCTGGCAAGCGCGCGAGAAGTTTGTGGAGGGGTTCGGGGTGCAGGAGGGTCGTCGCGTCAGCGAGAAAGACCTCGGTATAGTCGTCCGCGGCCGCCAAACGCACGATCTGCGCTGGCGGAACTAGATGCCGAGTTCGCCCGCTGCCAAGGCACAACGACGACGGTTGCGCAAAGCCAGCGGCACCCATCTGCGGCGCAGGCACGGTACCGCGGACCTCATGAACTACCAGCACGGCCAGAAGCCCGACCGCCCAAACATAGAAGTCCCGATCAAGGAACGTTTGTCGCATGCCCATGCCAAGAAGCAGGCACGTGCCAAGAACCAGTAACAGCGAAACAGCGCCAGGACTCTTGTGGCGAATAGCGATCGCAGAGATGCCCATGCACAAGGCCACGCTGGATAATATTGCCCAGCCAATCTTCTCGTCTAGACCACGTAACGCCCAGGCTCCCCATAACATGAGGGCCGCTTGCGCAGGCCAGATCCACTTGCGCCGGCCCACGTCAAAGCGCCAGATCAAGTGGCCTGCGAGCAAAAGGCCGAAGCCGCACGCACACACGAATACTGCCTCGAGCCTCAGGATCTGCTCAGGATAGACCAAGGGAACGAACGCACGTGAGGCTTCCGCCGTCAGCTGCGCTCCAACGAACAGTGCGGCGCCGATCGCGCCGTCCATCTCAGCAATGCGGCCCCGGCTCCATCCGAGCGTCGCAAGGATGAGGATTAGAGCCAGCAGCCCACCGGCCGTGAGCAGAGCCGGAAGATAGTTGCGCAAGGCTGGCTGAAGGTCGCCTTCGAAAGGCGCGACTTTGATCGCGAGAACTGGCGAGGCTAAGCGGAAGGGGGCCCGGGTCGCCGACATTTGGATTTGCAAACGATGCGCCCCCGGACGGCTCAGCTCGGACGGGATGGGAATGACCGCGTCCCTGAGGCCGGGCATCTCAGGCGAGCCGGCCTCGGCCGGTTTGCCGTTGCGCCCGATCAGTCGACCATCCCAGAAAACTGCAGACGCCGCGAAGGCCCTGATGAACACTCCCATCGGCTTTCCTGCATGACTCTCGAGAAGGACGGGCGTGCTCAGCCAGATCGTATTCTCCTGCGGGTTGGCCTGCCAAAGCGGAAGCACCTTGCAGCTGGCACTTCCTTGGACCGGAGTGTTGCAGACCTGCATGGTTTCGATGTCGCCGCTCATTCCAGACGTACGGCCGAGGGCCCCAACGGGCATCGACCAGAGCGCCACAATGACCGTCAGCACGAGAACCCGTACCAGTGAGGTCACACAAAATTCCCCTCAGGAAGCCGGCTACCGGTGAATGTCGACCGCTCGCCGATCAATCCTTCCCGGCGTTGTGAGCCAAACGTAGCGACTGGAGCAAGGCTTGCGAGGAGTTTCGGCGAATGAACCGATTGCTTAACGTTATGGTCGGCGTTCTGCTCTTTGCTTCCTCCGCGTCCGTGACCGCGGCAAGCCGCTGCACGGCATCGCCCCGCATCATCGAGAGCTACATTGCTCCGTATGTCCGGACGAGCAATTTCTCCGGGGTCGTGCTCGCCGCCTGCCGTGGGCATCCGGTCTTTGAAAAGGCCTATGGCTTCGCGGACAGAGAAAAGCGCATTCGGAACTCACTTAAGACCCGCTTCCATATTGCGTCGATGTCGATGCAATTCACCGCGGCCGCGGCCCTGCGGCTGATTGACCAAGGTAAGCTGGACCTCGGCACCCCGGTGTCGAAGATCATTCCGGGTTACCCCGACGGCAAGGGGATCACGGTCGAGCATCTTCTGACCGAAACCTCGGGGATCGCGGACATTAATGCCCAACCGGATTATGCTGACGTGCTGAAGCGGCACCAAACGCCCCAGTCGCTCGTCGATCACGTCCGCGACCTCCCTCCTTTGCGCAAGCCAGGAACCTTCGAACGAGAAGAACACAGCGCTTACAACCTGCTCGCCCTCATCATTGAGAAGAAGACCGGACTGGCGTTTCCGGACGCCGTTCGAGAGCTCGTGTTCCAGCCACTCGGAATGGCCGACAGCGGCATTGACGATGACTCGCCCGCAGCCGCTCGCAATGCGGCCAAAGGTTACCAGCCGACTGGCCTTTATGAGATCAAGCCCGCTGACCCGATCCACTGGTCCGCAAAGGCCGGCAACGCCTCAGCGTACACGACGGCAGACGACGAATTGAAGTTCAACCAGGCAATACTCGGCGACAGATTTCTGAGCGCCAGGTTGCGCGCCATCGTGTTCGATACAGGAGCACGTGTCGGTTACGGTTGGTTCAAATCCGACAGTCGACGCTTCGATCAACCTGTCTTTTCGATGAACGGCCGATCGCCCGGTTTTTCGTCGGCCGTGGCCGATCTCGCACGAGATCACGTATTCGTCGTCGTGCTGAGCAATCTCTACAATTCCGCTCCGTCAGACGTCAGTCTCGAGCTTGCAGCAATATTGAACGGACGCCCGTATCAGCGCCTGGCGCTCAAAACCTCAGTGGACTCCGACACCCTATCGAGTTTGCCTGCGAGCTTCCAATTCGAGAAAGATTTCTACCAAGCTGATGCACTTGTGCGGCTGCATGCGATCAACGGTGAGATCTTCCTTGATTGGCCCAGCGGTATTCGATCAGCATTAATACCCACCACCAAGGATCATTTCGTCGACCGCAATTTTTGGGTGCCGGTCGAGATCGTGCGCAACGCTTCAGGAGAAATTGAGCAGCTCAAATATGACCGGTTCCTCGGGAAGCGGGTGGGCGGCGGCAATTGAGATCGGATCTTTCGCAGCGACGGAGGGATTATCACCTTCCACGTAGGACATTGATCTTCTTACGCTTTATACCGCAACCCCAGCTGCTTCCCAACATTCTTCCCCACATCAGGGGCTGGAAATCACCGGACAAAGACGGATTCTGGGGGACTTCTAAGCATCTGTCTAGGGGTGCCCGAGCGCCGAGGACGACGCGGGTTTCGCTCGAATAGGGGGCTGAACGTGAAAGAGTGAGGGAGACAAACTTCCCGCGAGATGGTCTCGGTATTAGGCTAGGTTCCCGCCCATCCGCCGGGAGACAAATCCTGCCAACAGCCAGCGCGCCAGACATTGAGTATACCCTCAACCAACTCGTCGATGACGACGAATTCCACCGGCTGGATGCGAAACTGGGACGCTTCAACCTATTTGAGGCGATGGGCGGTGTTCGCGCCGAACTGCGACACTCCAACTTCTTGGCCTTCTTGTTTTCTCCCAGCCGCGCTCACGGCTTAGGAACCCTAGTTCTCGAAAGAGTTCTGCGAGGGATTCTCGACGATGTCGCGCCGGACGCGCGACCAATCAGACCGCTGCAACTCGCCGTCGCAGATCTGGATGACGCGATCGTGCACCGCGAGCGGGACAATATCGATCTCTTGATCGAAATACCAAGCTTCGACTTGGTCGTCCTCATAGAAAACAAGATTGGAGCCGGCGCGGGCGAGGGCCAGCTCCAACGTTACCGCGAACTGGTCGAACGGCGATTTCCTCACCGTCGACGATTACTCGTGTTCCTCACGCCGGACGGCGCTGCCCCGGAGTGCGAAGGCTATGTAGCGTTCAGCTACCGGCGTCTCGCACAAATCATCGACGATTTGACGCAACACGAGACGATCGCTCCTGAACCAAAGCTCATTCTCGCTCACTACGTTGAAATGCTGCGGAGACATGTCGTGCCCGATGAGGAACTGAAAGCGCTCGCGCTTCGGCTTTATGACCGCCATCGCGAAGCGTTCGATTTCGTTTTCGAGTCCCGTCCTGAACCACAGGGCGTGCTGGATGCGCTCAAGGAGCGCGTTCTGAGTGTCGAGGGCCTCATCGAAGATCGATCTTCGGCCACCATTTTTCGTTTCCTTCCGGCTCGTTGGGACGACAGGCTTCCGGACCTTGGCTGCAGCACTGAAACCTGGACGCGGACCGGTCGCGGTCTAATGTTTGAAATAAAGCTGAATCCCTCTAGCGGTCGCGTTCACCTGATCCTGATCATGGGCCCCCTGTCGCCGCAGTTTCGCCAGCGTATTTATGCGGCCGCGATGAGCCGGCCTGAAGTGTTCAAGGGGTTGGTAAAGCCGATGGGACAGCACCATTCGACCTTGTTCAGTCGCGAGCTTCTGCCGCAGACCTTAGCTCGGACGCTCGATTTCGAGCAGCAGTGCGAAACGGCGTCGTTGGCTTGGTCGGACTTTCAGCGAGACGAACTTATGGACCTCATGAATCAAGTCGAGGCGATCGTAGCTGAGGTCGCAACAAGCTGAAGACCGCCGGTGAAACATCGGCGACTTTCGTGGATCTTGAACTGGACTACTTCCGCTCGAGATCGAGCCACACAGCATTCTTCGCACCAAGCGCCTCGATCATGGTCTTCAGTTCTTGTCGGTCGCCGAAAGGACCGTCCGGGACTTTACGGCGATCACCGAGGTCGCACTCGAAAACCCGGTCGAACATCTTGTCTATGCCGAAGGCAGGCGAGGTGCGCTTAGGCACGTCCACGGATCTCACCACGTCGATACCGGTCGGATTATAGATCCAAACTATTGAGCCCTTTTTTGTCACCATGTTCATGCGCCGGCATTGTTCCTCCAGCGCGGGCCAATTCAGCTTGTCTCTTCGCTTGGCTTGGACAAGCACGCCTTTCGTAACCGCTTTACCGAATTCGTCCTCGACGGAGATGGCGAAGTATAGATCGGTTCCCATCGGCTTCTCGAGGCTCTTACCGCCGTGCGAGCTAATGGTTTCTGTGATTACGCGAATCCGGTAACCATGCAGCAACTTGCCATTGAAGCGCTCCTCGAGGCGCTGGCCGATCCGGGATGTAATGTCAGGCTCCTCGACAAGCCCCGTCATTCGGTCGCGAACGAGGTCGTCGAGCGCGTGGCCGAATGCTCGCGCAATTTCTGACCTGGCTTCGGCGTCGTCGATCATATGCACGCTCACCCCGGATCAAAAAATCGACCGCACGACGTTGAATGTGAGATATGTGCCAGATGGCCCCGCATCCGCCAACTGTTGGAATCCTCGCGTATGGATCGCTGATTGACGATCCTGGCGACGAATTGATGCCAATCGTTTCGCGTGTCATCCGCGATATACTCACGCCGTTTCCTGTCGAATTCGCGCGAATGAGCTCAAGCCGTGGCGATGCGCCGACACTAGTTCCACACACTGGCGGCGCGCCCGTGCGGGCCGCGGTTCTCGTCGTGGCGGCGTCGGCTGATGAGGCGTCTGATATGCTGTGGCGGCGGGAGACGCGTAAGACAGACACCACTCTGCGCTATCCAGGCGCGCGGCCTGGTCAGGCGAACGCAGTGCAGATCGAGCGGCTTGCCGACTTCGCCGGCATTGACGAAGTCCTGTACACGGCGATCGGCGCAAACGTAACACCGTTGACACCTAAGCGCCTGGCAGAGTTAGCCGTCACCAGCGTAGCCAAAGCGAAGTGTGGCTTGGACGGGATCTCCTATCTGATCGCCGCGAAGTCGAATGGCATCGTCACGCCATTGTCGTCAGTGTACGAGGAAGAGATCCTGCGAATGACGGGAGCCGACAATCTCGAAAGCGCCCTTGTTCTGGCGCGCGACAGAGCTGCTTCTCGAGAGAAGTTGAAGCCGGACGCCCAAGAAGAATCTCTCCTTTAGGAGAAAATCATCCCTCTTTGGGCGTGGCTGTCCTGGCCCGCGTGATCCGCTTCTTCTCTCCCGGAGCAACAACGTGCGAGACGTCAAAGGTTTGCACGATTGGCTGGGGGCCCATCGCCGATTGCTCGCGCACAGTCTTGGCGAGTTCCCGCAGCCGCGCGACCACCGCCTCGTAGGGAACCAGCGGCTTGCCGTCCTGGACCATCCAGCCCTCTTTCCGCGCCTTCTGGTGAACGACGAGCAAGATGCCATGCCGCGTCGACGCGTGCCGCAGGTATTGACCACAAAGCTGTTTCACCAGCGCCGCATCGAGCTCCTTTAGGCTCAGGCCGTCGGCGACTTTGATTTCTATCGGGAGTTCGACGCCGCTGTGCCGACTGATCAAGGTGATGTCCGGCTCCTTCTCCTCCGCGTAATGCGTTTCCCGTTGGACGGTGTACGCTTCCTTCTGACGCGCTTCGAACTGCGTCGCGATCCAACGTTGAACCGCGTTTTCGTCGGGGAGGAGTTGCAAGGTGTCTCCCTGCGCGAACTTCCCGTGGATCAGATCGTGCTGGATGTCCTCTATCCGGCGCCTCGCAAGCAGCTGCAGATCTCCAGTGGTGGTGGGCGCACGGTCGAAAGTTCGCTCGAACGTCAACACGTCTTCGGGTTCCCAAGGCGGCATTTCTGCATCCGCTTCGGCACGACGGAGCGCGTGGACGCGCATCCATTCTGGGCGGATGGGGAAATCGGGGATCTGTTCTAGGCGTTTCAAAGCTGCGTGGGTCGCCTCGCCCGGGATCTTGAGGAGACGGTCGAAGATCAGATTGCGCGCGTCTTGCGCCTCGTCGCGAAGTTCGCGCGAATAGACCTCGCCGCTTGGGCGCTGGATGTCCTCGCTCGGACGCACGCCCTCAAATGCCAAGATAAGCAACTGCTCTAGCCTGGCGACCGATAGCGCCGTCGGAGGCGTGACGTCCCGATTGAAGCGACTGCCCACCAAGCGAGGGAGCAAGGCGCAACACAAGGTGGCCTGCCCCGGAGGGTCGAGTGTGCTCATCTTCGCCTGAAAGGCGTCCACAGCCGCATCTCCTTCCAACCCGAAGAGGATCAGCAAATAATACGCTGCAGTGATCGGGTCGGCCTCAATCAGCCGGTGCGCTACGACCTCGTGAAGTCCCTCCGCAGTGAACGGCGTGGCCCGCAACAGCACCGAGGTGACCTTCTCCAGCATCACGGCATCGATCTCGGGATGATCGCTAAGATACCGGACCAGATCGGCGACGATGAGGCGGCCAAGCGACGGATCGGCATATTCGAGCCGGTCCAACATGCCGTGCGCGGCCGGATCGCTGCCGGCGAGTTGACCCGTCACGGCGTGTACCAAGGCGGCGCGGACGGCCTCGGGGTGAGTGACCGCGAGCGCCACGAGATAATCCGGAAAGCCGTTGAGTTCGATTAGTGCCAATTGTGCGGCTTGCGCGGCCTGATTGCGACTGAGCGTCTGCACCCAGTTGGGGGTGGTGGCGGCAGCGAGCGACAGGCCGCCGAGCGCCATAATGTCAAAGTTCGTCACCCGGAGCCGTTCGTTGGCATCCGTGGACAGCGCCACCGGCAGTCGATTGTAAGCGAAGGCAATGAGCGCCTCGCCGAAGCGCTGGGTCAGCTCCGGGCCGAAGATCGGCGCAACAGTATCGAGGCTGTCGATCGAATAGCGGCTTCGCGAGTGCAGCCGCCAGGTCAGAAATTGCCAAAGGTGGAATAGGCGAGAGTCGACGGACTCGTCGGTCTGCGGCGAGAGATGATCGAACACCGACGGATCTGCGCGCAACTCGGCGACGAGCTTAACCCAGCTCTTGTCGCGTTCCTCGGCCTGGGCCTCGTTGCGCCTTCGGGATTCCTCGAAGCGGGCCATCTGTCGGACATGCTCGGGGGGATCGGGCGGTGGGTTCCGCCAGAGCGCGAGCTGCCCTGCCATTGCTTCGTCACTAGCGGCCGCGCGAGTGATTTGCTCCCGAACGTCGGGATCCTCACCGAATTGGCGCCAGAGCGTATGGGCAGCGCGCAACGCCACCATCTGGTCTTGAGGCTCGGTCCGATCACGGATGTCCTGGATCAACCAAGCGAGATCATCCTTGGTGAGCGTCACCGGCCAGCCGAGATGCTGGACGAACCAGATATTGAGGTTGTCCGCGTCGGTCACATAGGGATGCGTGTGCAATCGCTTGATTGCACGCCAAAACGAGGATCGGCGTCGTCCCTCCGACGCCTCGAACATTTGACTAAGTACGCGAAACTCGTCGTCGAGGCCGGAATAGCGGTTCGTCTCGTGGAGCAGTAGAACAAGGTCGGTGACGGCATCGGGAATTTCGTCTGGATGCCATCGCAAGAGCTTGATCGCCGCGAGCGCGGCGATCCGGGAAAATGCCTCGCGAAATGGATGGTCCTTATGGTCGCCAGTGAATTCCCCGGACGTCGCGACAATCGCGTCGACAAAAGCTCCAAGCAATTCGGGCGTCGAGAGCGCGTCGATGATGTCCCCATCGATCGGCAGGACCGACCTGTGCCCGTCGCTATCCTCGACCCCGACCTGATCGACCAGAGCAAAGAATTCGGCGACCGAGAAGCGCGCGGGAAATAGCGAGGCAAGGCCCTCAAGCACGAAGGATCGAGGGAGCGTTCCAACGTTGTCGCTGATGTAGCTCGATAGGCGGTTCTGGTCGTCGGGATTGCCGAGCGCGATGAGCGCTCGCGCGCCGAGCAACTGCGTGATCTCGCCAGCGCTGCGGTCGAACGCAGCGGTACGGGCGACGTCGATGCCGCCACGCTGTTTGCCGTGCCAGATTAGTCGAAGGATGAGATGCTGCGCTTCCTCGTTGCCCGCCGATTGTTGCCACCATTCGGGGAAATGCGGGTCGAGCGCTGGGTCGGAAAATCGGCGCAGACTGTCGTCTAGGAACCACAGTTTCTCGCGGTCGATATTCTCAACCTGCGCTAGTGCGGCGCTGAACGCCCGAATCCGTACCGGGATGGGCAGCGAGCCGGCATCGCCGTGGCGAACGAGATTGAACGGTGCACGGGAGATGAGCTCATCAGCAACTGCCGCATTATCGCCGGCCAGCCAGGCGGAGGTTTCGACCATATCCGGCCGGACCAGGTGATAGCCGTAAAGGTCGGCGAACAGGATATCGAAGACGGTTTGCAACGGACAGTTCTGCTGCAAGCGTTCGTTCAACCAACGCGCCGCGAGATAGCAACGCAGCGTGCCTTCATTGTCGTTGTGCAGGCGCGCCCGGCCGAGCGTTGCCGGATCGAAGACCGGGCGGCCGAGCAGCAAGAGGCGGTGCCCGTCCGCCCAGTCCGGCAGGATCACCTCGAGCGGCATTGATTTTTCCGCGGGCGCCAAATCGAGCCCGCTCTCCGGAATCCTCAGGGAGTCCTTGCCGCACAAGAGAAAGCTCGCCCCAATCCGGTTTAGCGCATGACCGGCGGCGGTCGCCTCGATTGGATCACGGCGTCGACGTTTCGGATCGGGATCGAGAAGGCGCGCGCTCAGGCTCGCTTCGATCATCTGGCGCAGCGTGCCGAGCCGCCTGTACGCACGCCAATAATCGACCATCCAGCTGAGATCGAGCGGACGGGCTGCGAAGGTCCATAAGTTGCCATGGTCGACCGCGGCGAGGAAGGCATCGGCGTCGTCGATGCCGCTGCCCTCGGCGAAACGCCTAACCTGCTCGCGCTCAAGCGGTTCCAGGATCAACACGGCTATAGGGTCGTTCGGATCGGCGGGAGCGGGCCGTTCCTTGTTGTGGAGAGTGTCGCGGACTTCCTGTTCGAAGTCGGGCGCCAGCGCCGGCGGTGGTTCGGGCATCGACAGCCATTTCTCCATCGAGACGCGGTCAGCAGTCGCGTCCCAGTCGGTGAATCGGCTGGAGATGTAGATGTGCGTGCGCTCTTCGGACCCCGCGATGGCGTCCGCGAGCTGGCGGGCCGCGGTTTCGAAGTGGAAGCCCTGGTCGCGCGCCTCGTCGACCGAATCGATGAACAACCAGCAGTCCGCCGTTTCGTCCGCCTTCCACGTCGCAAGGCGGGCACGATCGCCAGGCACAAGCGCTCCCGTCAAACCCACCTGCGCGACGTCACGGACGCTCGCCGAGAAGGCGAACTTACCGGCAGTCTTGAGTTCGGCGCACTGCGTTTCAAACTCGGTCGACTTGCCGCTCCCGGCCTCGGCGAGGATGACGGCCCGGCGCATCTCAATGAGATCCGTCCAGGTGGGGTGAAGCTTGAAGTCGCCACTGAACAATCCGCGGAACGGCCGCTCTTCATTCTCGGTAGCGCGTCGAAATCGGCGGTTGAGGGAAATGGGGGCGGTGGTCATCATTACGCCCGTTGATAGCGTGCTCACCGTGCACACCATAGGTTCGGCGTGAGCGTCGCCGTGGAAGACGAGCGAACGCATCGGGCGCATTGCTGCTGCAGGCACAGGCGACTTCTTGCGGTTATCCCGCCCGGCGTTGGAGAAAGCTCGTCAGCGAAGTCACAGGCACGAGCGTGATGGTCCCAACCTTGATGATCTCTATCTCTCGGGCTGCAATCAGCTCATAGAACTTGGACCGACCGATGCCGGTGAGCCGGCACGCTTCGCGAATTCGCACCGTAAGGGGTTTGAAGACAGCATCCTCAGGTAAGCCCTCAGCCATTCGCATCCTGGCCGTCCGTCGCCATCGCGATCGCAATTGATGACAGGTCCGGCCGGGCCAATCTCCGCCCGACCATCTCGACGAATGCTCGGTATCGCTTAAGGCCAAGCTGGCCGGTTTCCTGGTCGAACGGCGGCTGGTGCGCGAGCACCGTCAGCTGATGCTGAACAAAGGTGCCGAGCGCCTCGGCGACAAAATCGACCTTCCTCTCCAGCCGCTCATTTGCCTGGCTGATCCGGTCGAGACGAATGCCGAACCTCTCGTCCAGTTCGTTCGCGGCCCGCCGCTCAAACCATGCCCGTAGTGCGTCCGTCAGAATGGCAGTCTTGGACGAGCCTGGCTCCTTCGCCATCGCCTCCAGCTTCTCGGACAGATCGTCCGGAAGATAGAATTGGTGGCGCTCTTTGAACGTCTTCATCACCCGAGACACTGGAGCAAACCGGACTCGTCCGGCAGGTGCTCTTGAGCGCAGCGAGGTACCTTTTCGATGACTGCCGGCTCAGCCGATTTCCGGACCCGAGCGCTCGCGCCCGAGTGTCCAGGACACGTCGCGGCCACGCATCACGCCGGACACTTCCCGGCCGATCCGGCGCTCCAACACAGGTCGCCAGGGCACAAGCGTGAATTCCCGTGAGTTCTCGATCAGCGCCATACGCGCGGACCCGACCTGAACGGGGCGGCGGTAGATGCCCTCGATCGGATCGCCGGGCGCAGCCTCGGCGTATCCGAGGCCGAGCTCGCGCGAGAGCTGACGCGCAACTCGCTGCAGCTCGCGCGCTCGCAGCTTCTCGAGCATCTCCGGCTGTTCCGCGAGCCCTTGCTTGACGAGCCATTGCTGCCGCTGGCGAAGTGCCGCAGTCACCTTCGCGCCGAAACCTCCGCCTAGCCTGCCGCGCTCCACCAGGCTCGCATCTTCGTCGAGCCAGGTGATGCCGTCGTGGTTCGGCATCTCCTCCAATCGGAGAGCCGAGAGGATGTCCACGCGAACGGGTTCGCGAGCCGCGCGGGCGCGCTCGTAATGCAGAGCTCGCGCGACATGGTCCGGCGCGATCGTCCAACTGCCGTCCGCCCCGCGTTCAACCCCAGCTTTGCCGCGGCGCAGAGCCTCGAGACGGCGCACGTGGGCCTGCACGAACCGCTCCCTCGCGGTTGGGTCGTCTAGAAGATGGATTTCCTCGCTGTAGCGGCCCCCGTTGCGGGCGGCGATCTCCGCCACGGTGCGGTCGACGTCTCGCGCCTCAACCGGCGTCGGGCTGATGCGGATGATTGCGCCGTCGCGGATCGACATGTCGGCGGCGCCACCTTCGCTGATCTCGACATAATGGCTCCGGCCGTCGATTCCTTCGACGATCAGATACTCGCGGTCGGTTTCCTCGTCCGAGAGGCCGCGGGTCAGAACCTGCCCGACGATCGGCTCGGCTTGGCCATCGGCTGGGTCGTACACGGCATAGTCCATCGGCGAGACGGCGAGCGAACGCGAACGCACCTCCCGATCGAGCATAGCGATGATGTCGCCCCGGCGGCCCATGGCTCGCAGCGTCGGCTCAAGGTTTTCGGCCAGACGCCAGCGGCCTCGCTGCTCCTCAATGGCAAGACCCATTCGCGCAAGAGTTGCAAGACGCCCAGCGCGTAGGCTTTGCTCGACGCCATCGCGATGATGCGGCGACACCAGCCCTTCCGCGTTCACCGCGCGCAGCAGCCGCCGGTCGATGCCCGTGAAGCGCTCCTGCTCTATCTCGCGCAAGTTGGCGCGCAAGATTTCACGATCGGTGCGCGGGCCAAGGTCCAGATTGACCAGATCGACCGCGCGCTGCCGCAAGCCCTTGGTGATGTACTCGCGCGCGATGATCAGGTCCTTGCCTTGATCATCCTTCCCGCGGACCAGAATGTGACTGTGCGGATGGCCCGTGTTGAAGTGGTCGACAGCCACCCAGTCGAGCTTCGTCCCCAGATCCTTCTCTGCCTGGGTCATGAGCCGGCGGATGAGCGGCTTCAGGTCTTGATATTCCGCGCCGTCCTCCGGGGCGACGATGAAGCGGAACTGATGCCGGTCTTCACTGCCCCGTTCGAGAAACGCTTTGCCATCGGCCGCATCCAGCTCGGCCGAATAGAGCGATCCGCGTTCGCCCTCTCGGGTCGTACCGTCGCGTTGCAGATATCGCAGATGCGCAACCGCAGCCCGGCCGCCCTTGCCCGCGAGGCGCACGATTCGCGCCTTCACGACCGCCCGTCGGCTGCGCTCGCCCGAATGGCGATTGGACGTGCCCAACACCCTGCCCATTCCGGAGCCGCGGCCGATGCGGCTGCCGTCGAATCTGCGCGCCTGTCTGCCGAGCCGTTTCAGCCCGGCGGCGAGGTTCGCGTATTTGAGCACGCTGTGGTGGAAAGGGCGGTCCTTCGCGATCCGGCCGAACCACAGCTCGAAGTCATCGTCCGCCATTGCGTCACCTCGCCGGCAAAAGCACTGATGAGGGACGCAGGAGCTAGCCGTTCAAGGGCCTCCAAAAGTGTCTCCAACGATAGCGGCGGAACTCCGCGAATTGGGGCGTTAGAGTCTCTCAGGTGGAGGCAAGAGCGCGGTTTGACCGGGCCGCATGCCTCCACAGAAAACGACGTGCAGACGCCATTTCTGTGCCGACCTGGAGGCACAGCTTTCATCTTGCCCTTCTAATACGGCCTCTTGAGGGGGGTGTGCTTTCTCCGGGCCTTTTCCGATCTTTGGGCGGTGGCGGCATGCTTTCGAGCGCGGCCCCGCGTCTCCAGCGGCGCTGCACAGCGCGGCGCTCGCGGATCCTGGCTTCGTCCTTGAGCCAGTTTCTCCAGCGCAGGAAGGTCGATGGGGACAGGCCATGCTGCGCGCAATAGGCGCGCTGGCTGAGCTCGCCATCCATCCAGGCGTTGATGTGCGCCTGCCAGGTTTCGCGGCCGGGATCGTACTGATCTAGCTTTCTCATCATCCACCTCCGTCGTCGTTTCGGACACGCTCACGGGCAGGGAGATCTGGCGTACCATGCACTTCTACGTGCTCATCCGACTGCTCGGCGGCACATGCTAATGTCGGGTTCGCGGAAGCTACATTCACAGGCATTACCGCGTGGTCGGCGCTGCCGCCACAGGCAAGATGTCGTGCTTTCCGCCACTCTTGGTCCATCACCAGACGCCCTTACCGCTTGCGCGGAAGACCTTTCATTAGTCGTTGCTCAGATCATTTTGCGCCGAGCGATCATGCCACGACCAGCGCTACTTCACCGCTCAGCTTCACCTCGTCGGGTGCGCTCTTCTTAGTTCCGAAGCGGTACTCCGTGCCGTCGCGCCACATCGCGAACATGATGATCGCGAGCTTGCGCGCGACCGCCACCAGCGCGCGCTTGCGGCCTCGCGTACGGCTGAGCTTGAGCCCCCAGACCTTGAGCGCGGACCAGCCCTGATACCGCAGCAGCAGGCTGTTCGCGGCCTCGACCAGGGCGCGCCGGACATCGTCGTCACCCATCTTCGAGATGCGTCCCTGGATGTCGACCGAGGTGCCCGTCTGCCATCGCCGCGAGGTCAGTCCGAAGTAGGCGCCGACCGTCTTGGAGCGACTGAACCGGCCAGGATCGTCGAGCGCGGTCTTGACCTGAAGCGCCGTCACCGGACCAACGCCGGGGATCGCCATGAACCGGCGGCAGACCTCGTCGGCACGTACCACTTTGACCACCAGACGGTGCAGCCTGGTATATTGCAGCCACATCGCTGCGCGGACCTCGAGCATCGGCTCGATCATCGCCTGAAGCAGCGGATCTCCCGCGATCAGGCCGCGGATCACGTCGGCAAAGTGGCCGCGTGTGGTGCCGGCGAGACGGATCCCGAACGATTTCAGCGAGTGCCGGATGGCGTTCTCGATGTCGAGGAACTTGCGCTTGAGATTGCGGCGGAGCGTGAGCAGCAGACGCAACCGGTAGCTCGTCTCGCTCTTGATGTGGACCTCGCGGTACCAGCCGGTGGGCACGATCTGCGCGAGCGCCTGGGCATCGGTCTGGTCGGTCTTGTTACGCTGGGCGGCCATCGCGGCGCGGACGTTGCGGGTTTCGAGACAGACCGCCGGCACGCCGAGTCCGTCGAGTGCGGGCTGCAGCCAGGGTGAGAGCGAGCCGGCCTCGTGACCAACGCGGCCGAGGCTCTGGCCCCAAGGCGCCAACGCCGTGGCGATCGCCTCAGGATCGGTGGCGACCGTGCTTTCGTGGACGATCGTTCCAGCGAGGTCGACGACGCACACCGCAGTCTCTTCCATCGCGACATCAAGTCCGGCAAAATGCTCCATGGTTGTCCTCCTTGGGCGCTTGGAGCGCGTCAGCGACTCCGTTTCAGCACCGACATCATGGGGGACAACCACCCCGTCCTGAACAGCCATTGGCGTGTCGAAGAGCTGTTTCAGCGCCTCGTCCAGGACGGCCTCATCGACCAGTTTGCTTGGCCGTATTAAGTCAGCATTCCCCTTCCCCCTTCCCCGCAGTTTTCATGCCGACATGCGAAAAAAAAGGAAGCGACGCCCGAGACGCCGCTCCCCAGGTCAATCAGTTCCAGCGTCAACGCGCCCGATCGAATGCATCCAGAGCGTCTTCGCGACGCTCAAAGCTTCGAAGCCACGACAGCTCGACCGCGCAGCCGTCGCCGTCGACCAGGCAAATGCCCGTGTGCCAGCGCCCGGCCAGGAAGCTCAGGAACGCGATTCGCTCGAGCTCGCCGGCGGCACATTCATCGCCGGGATCGAGGGGAAAATGCTGGCCCAGATAGCGCTCGCGAATGCGTGCGTCCCAATGGAATTCCGCCTTCTCGGCATCGAAAATCCGATCGGCGAGCGCAGCGACATCGCTGCACGAAAACTCCATCCGAA
>Ga0134126_10000983_pt1 | contig 36063 bp, 34 predicted proteins | sample KB31752_FD_96881 | JGI IMG/M metagenome (GOLD analysis project Ga0134126, IMG submission 96881) | Terrestrial soil microbial communities with excess Nitrogen fertilizer from Kellogg Biological Station, Michigan, USA - KB3-175-2 | ecosystem: Environmental > Terrestrial > Soil > Unclassified ...
ACCAGAGTTTTTAATTTATTATTTCCCGCCGTTGCCATCATGCTAACCGCTATCTATACCAATAACAGGCAACCCGCTAATGGAGACGGGGCACTCTCGGGCCGTTATTTATTTGTTGCTGTGCCTGGCATCCGCGACTACCTGGGTTATGGCGGCCACGGACTGTTGGTTTTTGATATAGATCATGGGCACCGGTTTGTAAAGCGTATTAAAACAGGCGGTTTTCACCCGGATGGCAAACCCTCGAATGTTAAGGGAATTGCTGTCAGCGTTCCGCTCAACAGCATTTATATAAGCACTATCGAATCGCTCCAGCGCATCGATCTCAGCTCAGGCAAAATCATATGGGAAAAAACACCCGAGGGCGGATGTGACCGCATGTCGATATCGCCGGATGGCAAACTCATGTATATCCCTTCCTTTGAGAGCAAAACCTGGAGCGTGCTTGATTGTGAAACAGGCAATGTCATTAAAAAGATCGGCGGTTTTAGCCGGTCACATAACACGGTTTATGGATTATCCGGCGATCATGTTTATTTGGACGACATAGCATCGCCTTGGTTAAAGATCGCCGATACGAAAACGCACACGGTTACAGGCAGGGTCGGCCCGTTCGGGAACTTTATCCGGCCGTTTACTGTTAACGGCAAAGAAACACGCGTTTACGTAACAGTAGATAGCCTGCTTGGCTTTGAAACCGGGGACATAAAGAGCGGGAAAAAACTTTCGCGGGTATTAGTCGAGGGCTGGAATACCGGCCCGGTCCGGCGTCATGGAAATCCAAGCCATGGTATCGCCCTTACACCGGACGAAAAAGAAATATGGTTGTGCGACGGCTTTAATATGCGCCTGCACGTTTTTAGCGCCGCAGAGCCCTATCAGCAATTGACAAGCATTCCGTTGCAGGATCTACCGGGCTGGATAACTTTCAGCCTCGATGGTAAGTACGCTTATCCGTCCAGCGGTGAAGTCATCGATACAAAAACCCGCGAAGTGCTTTTGACACTTAAGGATGAATTTTACAATAAAGTTGAAAGCGAGAAGATGGTAGAGGTTGATTTTAAAGACGGAAAAGCCATAGCAGCAAGTGATCAGTTTGGGTTAGGCCGTGTAACAAAATAGTTACAGCTGTCATTATTGGATGGCCGAAGGAAAAATTGCAACCATCGGTTAATAAATCAGGTATCAACATATACATATTTCGTTACACTGACACTCGTTGTGGATTTCTATACCACTGTTAATAAGTTAATTATAAAAGAAATAGTATTATTTTGCCAATAATTTAATATATTTGGGTTCTGATTTTGATAAATTGAAAATTGACTAAACCTAAATTACATTAAATGGTAATGAGAACCTTTTTATTTTGGATATTGGTTTTCCTTGGCCTGGTTATCACGGTGGCTTTAGCAATGCTGATTATTGGCTGGAGTATTACTACCCATGTATAACGACGGAGTAGGTCCCTACTTTTTATGCTGGCCCATCCAAATAACAAATACATAACTTTCTTTTAAAAAATATTTGCGGCAGCAATTTTAAAGCTTACCTTTGCAGACCTTTTCGGGGTGTAGCGTAGCCCGGTATCGCGCCTGGTTTGGGACCAGGAGGCCGCAGGTTCGAATCCTGCCACCCCGACTTTTAGGTTAAAAGTCTTCAGTCGAAAGCCTGGAGACTTTTTTAGTTTTTGGGTGCAGCCTTATTTTTTCTCCCTGTCTTCCGCTTCAGCCAACACCTTTTTAATTTCTTTTATAAGGACAACGTTTGCCTCAACCAATTTGGCCGGTCCATTATAATTTGTTTCGAATACTACCTTTTTACTTTTCCGCTGGTAATTGAACTCGATATAATAACGCAAAGGTTTAACCGCAGCATGCACGGCCGTATCGTCGTTTAGCTCAGTTGACGGAAAATCCCATAAACCAAGGTCGCTGGCTTTACGATGCAGCACCAATAACTCGTCTTTGCTGAGGTATAAATGCGTTTTCACCAACGAATCACGATTGTTCAGATATTGGTATTCGCCCGTAGCTGAATTGTATGTGTTGAACATACTGTCGCGGGTCCCGTACTTAAAAACAATGGATTTAAACTCGGCAAATTTATAAGGCGCGTTTTTTAATATGCCTGTGTAATAAATTACGCTGTAAACCATAAATGAGCCAACAATGGTTAGCAAGAGAAATATTTTTTTTGAACGATCGGACATGTGGGAGTTAGTGAATTAGTGAATTAGTGAATTAGTGAATTAGTGAATTAGTGAATTAGTGAATTAGTGAATTAGTGAATTAGTAAGTTAGTAAGTTAGTAAGTTAGTAAGTTAGTAAGTAAGTTAGTAAGTTGATGAGTTAGCGAGTTGGTGGATTAGTGAGCCAATTTATCTTTTCGAAACCGTTTTCCTGGAGGCTGAAACTATTTTAAGGATTTGGTTTGCCTCGTCACTTAGATAATTTAGCGCTTGCTCGGCCACAATTTCGGCCTCGACCAATATTTCCATCCAAAATACCGATTCATCGGCCTCTTCAACTACCGTCGAAAGTTTTGAATGAAACTCTGCTTGCGATCTTGCCCGACAGGCTGCACGATAATTAGAACCTACTGACGATGATGACCTTAGCAGCTGCCGGCCGATAATTTTCGCCTCTTCCGTTTTCGGCAAAGTTCTAAAAAACTTAATATTATCTACAACAAATTTTTTGGTGCGGTTCCTGAATGCCTCGGCAAAATCGGTCTTTTGGGTATTTTCCATTATATTCTTGTTAATAAGTTACCTGAAAAAATCACTAATTCTCCATCAATTGATAATTCAACAGCTTTCCCCCCAATCACTAATTCACTAATTCAAAACTACCTAAGCTCCCCCTCCCACTTGCTCACTACCGCTGTTGCTATGGCATTTCCCAATACGTTTGTCGCTGATCTTCCCATGTCCAAAATCGGGTCGATGCCAAGCAGCAGGGCCAAACCGGCTTCGGGGATGTTAAACAGGGCTATTGTTCCGGCTATAACGACCAATGAAGCCCGTGGAACACCGGCTATTCCCTTGCTGGTTAGCATCAATATCAGCAGCATGGTTAGCTGGTGGCCAAATGGCATATGGATATTGTAAGCCTGCGCCAAAAACAGGGACGCAAAGGTCATATACATCATCGAGCCATCCAGGTTAAATGAATAGCCCAGCGGTAAAACAAAGCTTACTATTTTATTGCTGCAGCCATACCGTTCCAACTCCAGCAATACTTTCGGGTACGCCGCCTCGCTGGTGGATGTACCGAAGGCGATCAGCATGGCATCCTTTATATACGATATTAATGTAAAAACACGCTTGCGTAATACAAAAAAACCAGCTAAAACAATAAGCAGCCAAAGCAGGACAAGCGAAAAGTAAAACTCACCAATAAAAATTGCATAAGTTGATAATATCCTCAGCCCTTGTTTGGCGATAATAGCTGTAATTGCGCCAAAAACCGCTAATGGCGCAAGCTGCATAACGTAGCCTGTTATTTTTAAAATAACATGCGCTATAGCGTCCATTGCTTTGATCACCACTTCGCCTTTTTCGCCTATGGCGGCCGTTGCAATTCCAAAAAATAGGGAAAAAACCACGATCTGCAATATCTCATTATTGGTCATTGCTTCAAAAAAGCTCCTCGGGAAAACGTGGTCAATGAAATCTTTAAACGAAATAGCCGACTTTTTAATGCCTGTGGCCAGGTGACTATCGGGCAGGGTCAAATGCATGGCAGTGCCGGGTTCGAAGAAGTTGACCATCAGCATCCCCAATAGCAGCGAAATTAAGGTGGCGCTTAAAAACCACAATAAAGTTTTTCCGCCAATGCGTCCTACCGCTTTTATATCGCCAACTTTTGCAACACCGACTACGAGAGTGCTAAATACCAGCGGCCCGACGATCATCTTAATTAAATTCAGGAAAATCTTGCTTAAAATGGTGAAGCCTTCAAGTTTATCTTCGCGTAAACTGTCGTTCGCATTACGCAGGCTAACCTGTAATTTTCTTTGTGTTTTAAGCAACTGATAATCGATAGCAGTGCTGTCTTTCAGCCCGCTAATACTATTATCAATATTTTTTATGCTTGCTTCGGCATTGCTGATCCTGGTATTTATCGTGTTTATTACGTACACGTTGTACAGGTATCCGGCTATCACTCCCAAAATAAGGGCGATAAAAATAAAAAGTGTGAGTCTGTTTTTTTGCATTGTGCTGGTTTAGCGGGCAAAGGTAGGAAGATTAGTTGATTAAGTTGAGTGGTTGATTTGGTCATCGCGCCGTTAGCTGATTGCCGGTATCAAAACAATCAACCTGATCCAACTAAACCAACCTAGTCCACCCTACTCAACTTAATCTAACCCATACAACTACCTCAAATGCGAGCGCAGCATCCATGCCATTTTTTCGTGATCTTCCATCAGCCCGGTAATGTAATCGCTGGTGCCGTAATCATGGTATTTTGAGGCGAAGGGATCGATGTTGCCCCGTATGAATTCGATAATGCTTTCATGATCTTCCAGCAGCCCTTTAATAAACGCAAGGCTATCGTTTTTATCGCCCGCTTTTTCCGACAGGTGCGTCAATTCGAGGAGGCTTTTCAGCGTGGCCGGAGCATAATGCCCAAGCGAACGTATCCTTTCGGCCACTCCATCCATAATTTCGTCAAGCTGTTCATACTGACTTTCAAAAAATAAATGCATGGCATGAAAATCAGGCCCTTCTACATTCCAGTGGGCATTCCTGGTTTTCGCGTACAAAACAAATTCGTCAGCCAGTAATTTAGATAATTCAAATGACACAGCCTTCCGGCCTTCGTCATTAATTCCGATAATGGTTTGCATGGTATTTTTTTATACAAATCTCGAAAATAAATGGCCAACTCAAATGACAGAGATCATCTTTTGACAATATAATCCGCCGCGTATTTGACCAGCCTTCGCCCCGGCTAAAACAGCTCAACCTTTGATTTTTTCGTTTTAGCTAAATGCCATTGCCGATTATAATTTGCTATGCCTCTTTCGTGATTTTAAGTCACTTTTAATAAAAATGAACGTTGACGATCGGCAACTTGTGGAACGCCGGCAATAGGTGACGAGTGTCAACAAAAATCATGACGAATATCATTGCATGCGATTGCCGGCGGCAGTTCCTTTGATATGAAAATTCATCATTATCTATTTACCTTTTTAAAACTTAAAACCATGAAAACAGATGCTCAAATTCAAAAAGACGTAATGGACGAACTGAAATGGGAGCCATTTTTAAATTCATCCGAAATTGGCGTTGCTGTGAAACACGGAGTTGTGACTCTCTCGGGAATTGTTGATACCTACTCAAAAAAGTTAGGCGCTGAAAAGGCTGCCAAAAAAGTCGCCGGCGTAAAAGCAGTTGCAGAAGATATCCAGGTGGGCGTCTCCCCCGATTATCGTAAAACCGATTCCGAAATCGCCGAAGCCGTTGTTTATACCTTAAAATGGCACACCGACGTTCCGGAGGGCAATATTCACATAAAGGTTGAAGATGGGGTTGTTAAACTCGAAGGTGAAGTTGAATGGGAATATCAGCGCCACAATGCCGCAAAAGCTGTTGAAAATCTTGCCGGCGTGCGCTCGGTGCTCAACTTGGTAACCGTTAAGCCAAGAGTCACATCGCTGGATATTAAGCAAAAGATCAATGCGGCTTTTCACAGGAGCGCTACCGTCGACTCAAGTAAAATTACTGCCGATATCATTGGTCATAAAGTTATACTTAACGGCAAAGTGCGTTCTTTTACCGAAAAGGATGATGCCGAATATGCGGCATGGTCAGCTCCGGGTGTTTTAAGTGTTGAGAGCAAATTGGAAGTTGAAGAACCTGAATATGCTTTTTAGTGATTAGATAGTCGGGAAAACATCAACTTTTAGCTGCCTCAACATCAATTGCTGAGGCAGCTTTTTTAAAACCGGGATAAGCAATAAAGTATGAAACGCAATAACGACTTTAAATCAAACATGGAAGGGAAAAAACGTAAAGGAAAACGGTTAAACTGGTGGTGGGTGTATATGGTGATTTTAGTATTGTTTTTACTTCCGCCGATAACAGGTGTTTATTCGCCCGAAAAAATCACATGGCAACGGTTTGAGAAGGATATGATCAGCCGTAAAGCCGTTGAAAAATTAACGGTGATAAATAATGAAAAAGTAGAAGTTTATGTAAAAAAAAAGTTTGCCGGCGATAAGTTGTTTAAGAATGCATTTAAGCCTCAATTTGGCAGTGGGTTAAACAATGGCCCGCACTACACTTTCACCATCGGATCTGTCGACTCATTCGAACGGAAGTTAGACGAAGCGGAGAAAAGCTTTTCGGTTAATGAAAAAATACCCGTCGCTTATGTTAAGGAAACCAACTGGTTTGGGAATGTTTTGAGCTGGCTGTTACCTTTTATTATCATCAGCGGTTTGGTCATCTTTCTGATGCGAAGATTCGGCGACACAACGGGCAGCGCCGGCGGCAAGTCCGTTTTTAATTTTGGCAAAACCACCGCAACGTTAATTGAAAAGGAAAAAAGCAGCGTTACCTTTAGGGATGTTGCCGGGCTGGAAGAAGCACAAATGGAGATCCGTGAAATCGTCGACTTTTTGAAACATCCCGATACATATACCAAATTAGGCGCAAAAATACCCAAAGGCGCCATCCTGGTCGGCCCGCCGGGGACGGGTAAAACACTTCTGGCTAAAGCGGTGGCTGGTGAGGCGCAGGTTCCATTCTTCTCAATTTCAGGATCCGAATTTGTGGAAATGTTTGTCGGTGTCGGCGCATCGAGGGTGCGCGATCTTTTTAAACGCGCCAAAGAAAAAGCGCCATGTATTATTTTTATTGATGAGATCGATGCTATTGGGCGCTCACGGGGGAAAGGAGCTTTCCTTAATGGCTCAAATGACGAAAGGGAAAGTACACTTAATCAGCTGCTCACAGAAATGGATGGCTTCGGTACCAACAATGGCGTAATTGTATTGGCCGCTTCTAACCGTGCGGACATGCTTGATCCGGCTTTGCTGCGCCCGGGAAGATTTGACAGGCATATCTACCTCGAGCTTCCCAATATAACCGAAAGGGAGGCTATTTTTAAGGTTCATATGCAGCCATTAGTTACTGATCATACCATCGACACGCATTTCCTGGCATCGCAAACGCCAGGTTTCTCAGGAGCAGACATTGCGAATATTTGTAATGAATCTGCTTTAATTGCTGCCAGGGGAAAAAAGAACAACGTAGGCAAGCAGGATTTTATGAATGCCGTTGACAGGATAGTTGCGGGCTCCGAAAAGAAAAGCAAGATTATTTCGCCTGATGAGAAAAAAACGATCGCTTACCACGAAGCCGGTCATGCGGTAGTAAGCTGGCTGCTTAAAAGTGTCGATCCCCTGGTAAAGGTATCTATTATTCCGCGCGGAAAATCGCTGGGATCGGCCTGGTACCTGCCCGAAGAAAAGCAACTGATGCGCAAATCGGTTTTTACTGAAACTTTATGCGCCGCCCTCGGCGGCCGGGCGGCGGAAGACATTATGTTCGGTGAGGTTTCAACCGGGGCATTAGACGACCTTGAAAAGGTGACGAAGGAAGCCTACGCAATGGTGGCTTATTACGGGTTTAACAAAAAGATAGGCAATACCAGCTATTACGATTCAACCGGCCGCCTGGATTTGAGTATCCAAAAACCATTCAGCGAAGAAACCGGTAAATTAATTGATGAAGAAGTCCGCAAGTTAGTCAACGATGTTTATTTTGACAGCAAAGAGTTGCTGGAGCGGAATAAAGGCCTGCTTAAAAAAGTGGCAGAATTGCTTTTAAAGAAGGAGATCGTTTATAAAGAAGACCTGGAAAGCATTTTAGGGCTGCGCGAAGGCGGGTTGCCCGTTTGGCCTGCAAAAACCGCGACGAAGGAATCTGCCATCATCAGTTAAGTTCATGCTCAATCTCACTTTTTTTTGTGACCAATGTCCTTTTTTGCAGGTGCCGCCAATTATACATTTGATCAAATATTTCACTATCTTATAAAAAACAAGGAGGTTAAAAATGAAAACTCAAGCATTAACAAAATTCACTGAAAGGGTTCCATCACTTTTTGAAGATTTCTTCAGGCCCTGGAACGGATTGTTTGATAACGGCCATTTATGGAACCGGGTTATGGAAGTACCCGCCGTAAACATAACCGAACACAAAAATCAATATCTTATTTCATTGGCTGCGCCAGGTTTGAAAAAAGAAGATTTCAAAATCGACCTGGATGATAACCTGCTTACCATCAGCGCCGAAAAGGAAGAAAACAAAGAAGAAAAAGATGAATTGTTCAGCCGCAAGGAGTACAACTATTCATCTTTCAGCCGCACCTTTACGCTGCCTGAAGAAATGAATAAAGAAAAAATTGAAGCCGTATATGAAGATGGCGTACTGAAAATTTCGGTGCCCCATAGCAAAGAAATAAAAAGGCCTTCGGCAAAACATATTGATGTGAAATAAGCCGTTTTATTGTTTAGTTTGGTTCCCCGCCGCTTCGCGGCGGGTTTTTTTTGCTTGAATGAAAACAGCTGACCACCGTCATCCTTTTCGTTGACCAATATCATTTTGCGGGGCCCTGCATATGCCTATTTTGTCTTTATTCTACCAAAATACTATGCCATGAAAAAGTATAAATTATCAGGCGTTGTTCTATTATTGTTAGCTGCCGGATGCGCCGCCACACATATCACATCGTCGTGGAAAGCCAGGGATGCCTTTCCCGCAAAATATAATAAAATAATGGTGCTGGGCCTCATACGCGAGAGTGATCGCCGGATCCAGGAAAACATGGAAAACCACCTTGCTGCAGATTTAAGAGATCTTGGATATAATGCCGTATCTGCCCTGCAGGAATATGGGCCAAAGGCTTTTGATAAAATGACCGAGGAGGCGGCCCTGGCCAAATTGAAAAACAGTGGTGTCGATGCTGTTGTGACTATCGTGCTGCTAAATAAAGAAAAAGAGCGCAGCTATGTCCCTGGCCATATTTACTATTATTCGCCTTACGGCTATTATTACAATAGTTTTTGGGGATACAGGACGGCATTGTATCATCGTATTTATGAGCCGGGATATTATCTTATCAACACAAGATACTTTTGGGAAAGTAATTTATATGACATGAGCTCACAACAACTAATGTATTCGGCTCAAACCCAGTCATTCGATCCAGCTAATTTAGAAAACCTGGCCCATGAATATGGGCAGATGATCGTAAAAAACATGGTACAACAAAATATACTCCAGGATAACAATGAGCACAAATAACCGGGAAAGTTTCCGGCGGGCGCTTTCATGGGTTAACTTTAAAAAAATATAATCCGTTCTTTCCCAAATCAGGAAAGTCATTTATTACCGCAACGCTGATTAATCGCATTGCTATTAATAATTGCCAATGCTCCTTTGGAATTTTTAACAATAATTTAAAGGAGAAAATACAAATGTGTTTTTCAGCAGGGGCAAGTTTCGCAGCAGGTGCTGTTTTGTCAGTGGTTGGTATTACGGCAATAAAACAATCGCGCACAAGCCTTCAAACCGCATTTGCGGGTATACCTTTGATCTTCGCCGTACAACAGATCACCGAAGGTTTTGTATGGCATTCCTTACTAACTCCCGCGCACGGTCCCTGGCAGCTGCCGGCCACCTACATTTTCCTGTTGTTTGCCGAGGTATTCTGGCCGGTATGGGTACCTTTTTCAATTCTTTTGCTTGAGAATAATAAAGGAAGAAGAAAAATATTGTATGCATTATCAGGTATCGGCCTGCTTATTTCATGTTATCTCGGGTACCGGCTTGCTACGCAAAATGTCAATGCACAAATTGCCGGGATGCACATTGCCTATAGCGTCGGCCTCCCCGGCAAGCTGGTACATTATTCAGCGATACTATATTTTATAGCAACAGCTGCTGCGCCATTTATCTCAAGCGTTAAAAAGATGTGGTTATTCGGGGTAGCGATCATTATTTCCTACATCGTCACCCATATATTTTTTGAAGACTATGAACTGTCTGTTTGGTGCTTCTTCGCCGCTGTAATGAGTGCCGCCGTATTTATAATTATACTCGATCTAAAAAAGTCCTTTGCGGTTGATGCAGATAAAAGCCCCGGGCCAGTGGGCAAGGCTATTCATCCATTTTATTAGAGGCCGGAGAACCCACCAGTCCGCTTTAATAATATTGGATCAATGCAATGTGGTCATAGTCTTTTAACACTTTATCATCAACAAACTCCACATCGCCGCCGTTTTGCAATATCTTTTCTATCACATCGTCAACGGCGTCCCTTATGAACGAAACCTTGTCGAAGGGGTCATTAAGCTCTTCTATCAGGTCTTCTTCCCCGCCGTGCCTGGCGGCAAAACTATAATTCTTTTCTACCAACAGCAAGCGCCCGCGGTGATTGGCTGCCTCATGCCAAACATGCTGTATCCCGGCAGCCAGTTTCTTTTGGCCCTTCGCTTCGTCCAGCAGGTTCAGCAAATATTTTTGCTTTGTTGCAGCCCATTCATTAAGACGTGGTTTTAAGGCATCTTCAAGCTTTGGCAACGTTGTATCATCATAATTACCGTGCACATATCCTATAATGGCATCGGTATGTTTGGTAAACTTCTTAAAATGCCCAATCAGCTTTTCGGCTCCGAAAACAAAAACCGGCAAGTGCCGGGCGTTTAAAACATTGTCGAGCTCGGTGTCAATATGGTATAAAAATTTATGAAGCGTAATTTGCCTGCGCTCCTGCATGTCCGAAAAATTTGAAACTCTTTCGGACGTGTCATTCACAAAAGCGTAAACCGATTCGGGAATGTCAAATTCAATGCGCGCAAGTGATGTTGGATCACCGGCAAACAACCTGCATTGTTTTGCGCTAAGCAGCAGTACCAGGAATTTTTTTTGCTGCTTGTTATTAAATACCAGGTCGCGTATTTCGAACGAGTCGTCGATAATGATCTTCTCTTCGGCTGCAATATCCAGGTATATTACTTTTTCAAATAAAAGCGACACGTAAATAACAATGCTTTTTTTATGATTGTCAAAAATAAGCCTGCTGATAACCCCCCGTAATTTTTTGACTACACGGGCGGCCACTTCCGCCGGATAATTGTTTACCAATTCCAGTTCCACTTTGTCAGCAGCTGTCTTTAGTTTGTGCATTAACTCCGTTTCGAGGTTAATTTTTGGTTCAAAAGGCATAATAATTGAAACGGCGGGCCTGTAGTGAAGTGTTTTCAGCACTTCGCTTATTTCGGGTGTTACAATCTGGTTCATGAGAATATTTTATAGCACGAAATTAGCTGACCAGCTGCCCGAAAAAATTGATGCGTGTCACTAAAACCCTTGATTTTTGACACTAATGGTATTTTTTATCTTGTCTGGTTCAAGCGTTCTCTGTTAATTCCACCGGCATGAGGCCACCTATTACTTAGAATTGTTCCAAATGGGTTGAGATCAGCTTAAAATCGAAGCTCCCATTCTTTTTAATTTTTTTTATGCCTATTTTTGACTATATAATCTCTCCCCCAATGCCTGAACAAAGCACATTGACACTCGAAAGCGAAGCAGGTTTCAAAGCTCTGTTTGAATATGCCACAGTTGGTATCCTGGTAATCAGCAGTGAAGGGCGTATAGAGCTTGCCAATCCGTGCATCGAAAGGTTGTTCGGCTATAAAAAAGCAGAACTCATAGGGCAGTTAGTTGAGGTATTGATCCCCGAGGCTTTCAGGCACAAGCACGTGCACCATCGCGAGGGTTATTTTAACAGGCCAAAAGCCAGGCCCATGGGTTACGGCTTAAGCCTGTTTGCCCGTAAAAAGGATGGTTTCGAATTTCCTGTGGAAATTAGCCTGGGCCATTACCAGCTTGATGATGAGCGGCTTGCCGTTGCCTTCGTTACGGACATTACCGAAAGCAGGCGCTCGCAGGAAGAGCTTGAAGCAAAGGTTAGGGAGCGGACTTTAGAACTCACGCAATCGCTTGAGCGGGAAAAGGAGCTGAATGAAATGAAATCGCGTTTTGTATCTATGGCTTCGCACGAATTCCGCACCCCTCTGAGCGCTATCTTGTCAAGCCTTGCCCTGGTTGATAATTACAGCGTTGAAGGGCATGAGGAAAAAAGAAAAAAACATATCGAGCGGATAAAATCCTCCGTAAAGAATCTTACCACCATTCTGAACGATTTCCTATTGCTGGATAAAGCCGAACAGGGTAAAATAGAGTTGTACAAGGAAACCTTCGACCTGTATGATTTTGCCGGCGATATTATTGAGGAGGTGAATGGGATGCTGAAACAGGGCCAGCAAATTATTTTATCACATACCGGCGGGAAAGAGGTAATACAGGATAAAAAAATATTGAGGAATATTTTTCTAAACCTGCTTTCCAATGCTATTAAGTATTCGCATGAGCATAAAAAGATCCATTTTTCAATTGAAATAACCCATAACTTTGCTTTAGTTAAAGTGAAAGATGAAGGAATCGGGATACCAAAGGAGGAGCAGCAAAATTTGTTCGGTAAATTTTACCGGGCCAGGAACGTAACGAATATTCAGGGCACAGGGTTAGGTCTAAATATAGTGCAAAAGTACGTGGAGCTGCTGGATGGAACGATTGAATTTATAAGCGAACAGGGCAAAGGCACTGTTTTTACAGTTAAATTTCCGCAAAATCATAGCTAAATGAAAACCGTATTGGTAATTGAAGATAATCTTGATATTCGCGAAAACACTTGCGAGCTGCTTGAACTGGAGGGCTATAAGGTGCTTTTTGCAGACAACGGAAAAACAGGGCTTATATTAGCCACGGAAAACAAGCCGGATATTATACTATGCGATATTATGATGCCCGAGGCGAATGGCTACGAAGTATTTGACGAATTGAAAGATAATGCGTCGACTTCCGCAATCCCTTTCATTTTTCTTACCGCCAGTGTTGAAAAAAAGGATATCCAGGCCGGGCTTGATATGGGCGCAAACGGCTATATTCAAAAGCCTTTTGATCCGAAGGAGCTGTTTGAAGTGATAAGCTCCTGCATTGGAAAACCCTGACTACTTTCGGTATCTCTTTGATCTATTATTTTAAGAATTTAATATCGAACACCGATCCGCTAGCCAGCGGACGAATAAGGAAGTAAAAAGCCTCAGAATACATATTAAATTCCTCCTCTGCTACTTTAACTTAATAACATTTATTGTTCCCGCCGCACTTACTTTGCCCACCCGAAAACCAGGCCAATAGCGGAAATAGTTCCCCATTTGTAATATAATTCCTATACCATTTGCTCAATGCCTGCTTAAAAAGCTTGTGGCATAGGGTTTGAATAACCTGTGAGGTACCTCTTACAATTATTTAAACTATTTGTATGAATGACGATCAAAACACAACACGGTATATCGGTCAAAACATCAGGGCTTTGCGCATAAATTCGGGTTATAGCCTTAAGGTAGCGGCTGGCCGTTTAGGAATTTCCACTTCCTCCTTATCAAAAATTGAAAACGGCGCAATAGACGTTAATTTGTCACGGCTGGAGCAAATCGCAAATTTTTATGGCGTTCACCTGGTTGAATTATGGACGCTGAATCTCGAGAACAGGGAAATACATGAGTCCAATTTAAACATCGCCAGGAAAAAAGTTTCCGACCTGGAATCAGAGATCGCCGGGTTTCAAAAAAAGATAATCCTGCTTTATGAAAAGCTGCGCGATCAATCCGTTGATTTTGCTGCTCATGCTTAGGCCGGGCCTTGGTTTGTAATGACAACGGCGTCTGAGGCTTTTCGCTTATTGTTCCGGCTTCTATCTTATATTACAACCCTCAAATCATTAACTTCTAACGAAAGCCCTGGTCAGGCCGCGGTATTTCATTAGGCTGCGGATGAAACGGATCTTCCGACGGCACCCTATTTGGGTCTTCGACAGGTACTGCGGGCTCTCGCGGGTCGGCTGGCGGTGTTATTTCCGGCTGCTTTTCGGGCTGCGGAACCTCTACCGGCTTGTCAGGTGTTACTTGCTTTGCCATTTTAAGATTATTTTGTTGACTTTTTTATCCTACCAAACCTAAAAAGGTATATCTCTTTGTCCACAACCCATCCAGGTAAAGGGATTGCATCACGCTTTAAGGGTAACGGGCGTGCAATTTGATACCCGGCAGCGCCCTGGTTGCAGACATCTTTAAATCAAAACTGTTAGCCCCCTTATTTAGTTTCAAATCTTTTACCAGAAAGGCCTTTGCCTATAGTTATTTCATGTAAAGTGACTAAATTTTATACCGGCATTTTATGATAAGTATCAAGCCCATATATGAGCGAGGTCATTATTAGGGCATCGGAACGGCTGTAGATTTGCGACGATGGTAATTATCGAAACGGGCTCAACCATCGCCAGCCGATGCACTTCGCTTAATATCGGTTGCGGGCGGGGCCGCCATTGGGTTGACAAATTGGAAGCATGTGAAAAGAACGCTAACCGATCCTGAAATGCCTTTCGCCATATCTTTTTTTAAAAAAAAAGCGGGTAGCGCATCGAATGCTTTATTTGTAATTGCGTTTGTTGTCTTCCTGAATTGTATTCCCTTCCGCCTTGCCGCTCAATTTCCGTTTTTGAGGCCGCGCAGGCCAGATAGCGCTGCTAACAACCACCTGCGGGATACACTTGTTAAAAAGAGATTCGGCCGTTCCGCCTTCCTGTGGGCGCTGGGAGAGGCTGCGCCCTGGACTTTTGACAGGTATGTCGCCAAATCTGATTTCGTCAATATCTCCTTTAAATCTTTCCGCAGCAACTTGAATCCAGGCACCTGGTTTTGGGATAATGATGATTTTTTAACGAACCAATTTGTTCATCCCGCTGGAGGAAGCATTTTTTTTAACGCATACAGGTCAAATGGGTACAGTTTCTGGCAATCGGCCCCTGCCGTCGTCGCAGGGAGTTATCTTTGGGAAACCGTAGCCGAAAAGCAAGCGCCCTCTGTAAATGATTTTGTAAATACCACCTTCGGAGGTATAGTGCTGGGAGAGATGACACATCGCTTTGCCAATAAAATCATCAGCCACCGCGGCCGTCGCTTTAACCGCCAGGCCAGCGAGGCGCTGGCGTTTATCATTAACCCGGCAAACGGTCTGAACAGGATAATGGACGGCAAATGGGGCAAAATGTCGGCTGATGCCGCTACACGCGATTCATCCACGATAAACGCCGATTTTGATTTAGGCGGGCGTAGTTTTAAGGTAAACAACAAAGACCAAAATTTTGGCTGGTACAGCCACCTGAGACTCATTTATGGCACACCTTACGAAGATTATAAAACACCGTTCAGCAACATTTATGTAAACGCGGAGGTGGGAAAGGACGATAGCACCGTTGTAAATACGGTAACTGTCTACGGATCGCTAAATGGTTGGCGCATAAGGTCAGGAGGCAGTTCAAGACACCTGGTTCTTATGACCGCAAATTATGACTATATTTTTAATGAAGCTTTTTCATACAGCGCGGAGAGTATTAAATTTAATTTATTTTCGGAATTCACCCTGACAAACAAACTTAAAATTAATACCATTATCGGCGCGGGGCCGAATATCCTGGCTGCTGTTCCCGACCCGTACATGTATAATGGTCGGCCCTACGATTTTTGTACGGGAGCCGGCTACAATGCCACCTTGCAGGTTGGTTTTGCCGGGCATTTTTTTTACGGGATTAATTACCGCGGCGCCTGGCTAAAAACAATCAGCGGGAATGCATCGCATTATTTTTTAAATACCGTTACGAGCGAAATAAGGTACAAGGTCACAGATGGATTTTCAGTTTGTGCCGAACCGGGTTATTTTTCCCTAATGGGCGATTACGAGCACGTCGTGGATCTCAACAAAACTTACCCGTATTTAAGAATTTCGGCCCGGTACAGTTTAAATTTCCAGTAAAGCCCCTCACCTTCACGTCAGCCAAACGGCAAACCAGGGCATACATCCTTTTATTAGTTTGCGGAGTCCTGGCATTGTATTGCTGTCACAACCACCGTATTAAAAACATCATCAACGGTACATCCGCGGCTAAGGTCGTTTACCGGTTTGTTTAGCCCCTGCAGCATGGGCCCTATGGCCAAAGCGCCAGTTTCGCGCTGTACGGCTTTGTATATATTGTTGCCGGTATTCAGATCGGGGAAGATCAACACATTTGCGTGCCCCGCCACTTCCGAGCCGGGCAGCTTATTTTTGCCGACAACAGGGTCGACGGCTGCATCGTATTGGATCGGGCCTTCCACCTTTAAGTCGGGCCGCTTTTCGCGAACGATTTCCGTGGCCCTGCGCACTTTCTCTACATCCTCTCCTTCGCCGGAAGTGCCGGACGAATAAGAAAGCATTGCCATTCTCGGGTCAATATTAAAGCGCCTGCTGCTATCTGCCGACGAAATAGCAATTTCGGCCAGTTGTTCGGCAGTCGGGTTCGGGTTTACGGCGCAATCGCCAAAAACCGAAACTCTATCAGGCAGGCACATAAAAAATATGGACGACACCAGCGAGATGCCTGGCTTTGTTTTAATAAACTGCAGCGCAGGCCTTATTGTATGCAGCGTAGTATTAACCGCGCCGGATACCATGCCATCCGCATCGCCCTTATAAACCATCATGGTGCCGAAGTAGGAAACGTCGGTCATCAGGTCGCGCGCCATTTCAAGCGTCACATTTTTATTTTTACGCAATTCATACAGCGTATTCACATAATCGTTGTAATGAACATCGCGGGCCGGGTCAATGATGTTTATAGCTTTAAGGTCAAGGTTGATGTTTTGACGCATAATTATGTCCTGGATATCATTCGCTTTGCCAAGCAACGTGATGTCAACTATTCCCTGGTTAACCAGGCGCGCGGCCGCTTTCAGTATACGCTCATCCTGCCCCTCGGCCAATACAATATGTTTTTTCGCACTCTTTGCCCTTTGCACCAACTGGTACTGGAACATCCTCGGCGTAATGCCCGATGGTTTAAAAGTTATCAATTGTTTATCCAGGGCCTGCACATCAATGCACCTGTTGAATGTATCAATAGCCAACTGTATCTTTTTAGTATTGCCTGCTGTTATTTTTGAACGGATCGCGCCTACGTTTATACTGGTTTGAAAAGTTTCTGTTTTAACAGATATGATCGGGATGACGGTTTGCAAACCCTTTATCAGTTTTAGTATGGATTCTTCGGGCTCATATCCCGTTGTGAGGACGATGCCGGCCACCTTCGGGTAGTTGGCAGATAAATTTGCCTGTAAAGCGCTGATCACGATATCGCCGCGGTCGCCGGGCGTGATAACAAGTACATTTTCTTTCAGGTAATTCAAAAAGTCAGGGACCTGCATTGCGCCTATAACAAAATTATCCGCGTGGTTTGAAAGATGCTCGCCTCCAAACAATATCCTTGCGCCCAGGCTTTCTGCTATTTCCTGCATGGTTGGGCTTTTAAGGGCCTGGTCTTCTTCTACTACAGCCAGCAATATCCCCGTAGGGAGCTGCTGTTTTAATTGTTGCATGGTTTCCGTAGCGCAGTCGTGTCTTATTTTGTTGATCACAACAGCAAGCACCTGTACGGCATTGATGTCGAAATTGTGTACTGCTGTAAGTGCGTTGTTAACTACCTGTGAGGTGTTTTTTTCGTTGCCCGATATTACGATAATTACCGGCGCGCAAAGGTTTTTTGCAAGCTGCACATTAATATCAAACTCAAAGGCCGTTCCTTCGCCGAGATAGTCGGTGCCTTCTACAACTGTAAAATCATATTTTTCGTCGAGGTATTTAAATTTCCTGATGATGGTATCCAGCATTTCGCCCTGGCTTTCGGCTTCAATGCGCCGCATGGCCTCCTCCCAGGTTAAGGCATAAGTGTCCTTGTACTTCATGGGCAGGTCAAAATAGCTCAGGATGGTTTCGATATGATTATCCTTTTTTTGGGCAGGACATTCCCTGATGATCGGTTTAAAATAGCCTATTTTTTGAGCTTTGCCCAAAAGCATATTTACAAGGCCAATTGAAATAATCGATTTGCCGCTGTGGGCTTCGGTACTGGCAATAAAAACAGTTTTGACCATGGCGTATCGTAATTTTTACTGCACAATTTTAGCGGATAAAACCCGGCGGATAACTGACAGGCAGCATCCTGAATAGTGACGCTTATCATTATATTCATGCGAAGAATGCTATCGCAAATATTTGATACCGGTATATTCTTCGCCCGTTTAATTAATCGATTACTTAACTACAGGGAACAACTGTAAGTAAATGTTAACTAAAAGTTAGTCGGTTATCTTTAAAAAACAGGTATTTTCCACATTTAAAACAGGTACTTTCCCCGCCCCCATTTTTAATTCACGCCGTATCTTTGTCTATGTCCCTGCTTTTCAATAAAATAGAGATACCCACGCTATCGATTTGAGTTAGAAGCCCGCTTTTAAACTATATTTAAATTCAAAGACAAACAATGGAAAAAAAGATATTGATTATCGATGACGACGGCGACGTACTTTCCATGCTTGAAGAGGTATTGGTGTACTCGAACTTTGCCGTTAAAGGCCTGCAGCAAGCCAACGACATATTTAAAGTTATTGACAACTACAAGCCCGATTTAATACTAATGGATTATATATTGAATGGCATTAACGGCGGCGAACTGTGCCACCAGGTTAAAACAACCAGCAAGACGGCGCATATCCCTGTGGTGCTTATTTCTGCCTATCCGAAGGTATTATTATCCCTTGGCAAATATGGCAGCGATGCATTCATCGCCAAGCCTTTTGATATCAACGACCTGGTTTCGTGTATAGACGATTGCCTCGGAATGAAGGCCTGAAAAAATTTTTAACTAACAGCTTATGCTATGCCCGGTATAAACAAAGTTATTTTAGTTGGCCATTTAGGCAAGGACCCTGAGTTGAAATATCTCAATGATAATGTCCCGGTAGTTACTTTCCCGCTTGCTACCACCGAAATATTCAGCAAGGACGGGAAAAAAATAGAGCAAACCGAATGGCACAATATCGTGATGTGGCGCGCGCTGGCTGAAATTGCCGGAAAGCTGCTCGAAAAAGGAAAACTGATCTATCTTGAAGGAAAACTCCGCACACGTTCATTTGAACACAAGGACGGCTCGAAAAGGTACATTACCGAAATTGTTGCCGAAACTTTTACCCTGTTAGGCCGGAAAACCGATTTTGAAAACGTTAACGGGGCAGCGCTTGCGACCTATCATATCTGATTAAATACAGATCGAACTTCACGTGACCGGGATTGACTTAATTTTCCGTCAATATTATTTGCACCCTGCAACCGGTCGGCTTGCGCGCGTCGATCTGCATTTTGCCGGAATATAAGCTAATGCGGTTGCGTATCGCGGCAAGGCCGGTGCCTTTTGGTATTGGCCGGCTGCTTTTATCGTCGAACCCTTTTCCATTGTCGCTCACCTCGATGATGATATTATCCGACCGTTTCACAGCAACGCTGATGACTGATGCTGCCGCATGTTTGATACTGTTATTCACCAATTCCTGCACGATCCGGAATATGGCGACTTCCATCCCGAAGTCAAGACGGCCCCCCAATTCGGTATGGACCTGTAGGGACAAATGTTCGGTGGAGAGCCGCCTGGCCATTTCGCTGAGCGATATTGACAAGCCAAAATCCTTCAGGATGGAAGGGGCCAGCTCAAAGGATATGTTACGCGTTTCCTGTATCGCCTGGTCGAGCAGCCGGTGTACCTCTTTATAATACCCCGCTGATATGTCCAGCTCGTCCATTTTTAATTTTATTCCATACAGCAGCTGCCCCACGCTATCGTGCAGTGACTCGCTTATGCGTTTACGCTCATTTTCCTGCGAATTTATTGTAGCAGCCAGTATTGCTTTTTCATGGTCTATCTCGGCACTCTTGCGGTCGGTAATATCGATAACCGCAACATAGCAGCGTATTTTTTCGGCTTCATCCTGCAAATTAACCTTACCCTCCAGTTGGGCATAAAACTTACTATCCCGTTTTAGCATGGTAAGGCGGCAGCTGTCGCGCTTTTGATAAAGCTGGATAGATTCTAAAAAATTGATGAAAACCGCGCTGTCGTTGTCATCAATAAAGTTAAGGAAGTTTTTTCCGACCATTCCGCCCCGCGGCATATCCAGCATTGCGCAGCCGGTATTATTTAATTCCTTCACAATGCCATATTCATCCAGGATAAAATAGCCCACCGGCGCAAGATCGTACAAACCAGCAAACTTATCGCGCTGAGTTTCCAGCTCTTCATTTGCATAACGCAGCTGCTCATTTTGCATTTCGAGCTCTATTTGATGAACATGCAGTTCGTGCAGTAAATCGCCTTGGTCGCCCTGCGAAGAAATAGGCCCCGCATCGCCGCCCGCACCGGTCAGCAATTTTTCGGCCTCGCTGCGAAGGCGGGTAAAATCTTCAACTGGTTGCCTGGCGGTTTTCTTTGGCATGCGATCTCCCCTGTTTTTAAAAACAAATGCGGGCGAAAATGTTTTATTATTGAAATTAACCCATTAATTAGCTGTGATAAAGTTAATAATGTATTTTTGTTTAAGCCAATTGCAGCCTATAACGTTTATCCGGTATTTTCATCAAACCACATAAAGTATTGATAAAAGTAATATTAGCGGAAGACCACAATGTTGTGCGGAGCGGCATCAGGGTAATACTGGAGCAAGAGCCAGACATACAGGTTATTTTCGAAGCGGAAAATGGCCAGCATATCCTTGATTTCCTGGAAAACGGCGAAAAGCCCGACCTTATCTTAACGGATTTAAACATGCCGGTATTAGATGGGCTGGGCCTGATACGGGCCTTGGGCAAAGAACACCCCGTGCTTGTGCTTTCAATGCTTGACCATGAGCAGTATGTGATCGATGCAATTGATGCCGGCGCCCGGGGCTACCTTTTAAAAAACGTGGGTAAAAAGGAAATGCTGTTTGCCATACGCCTTGCGGCGGATGGCGGAACGTATATATGCGCCGAAATGAGCATGAAAATACTTAAACTGCTCGCAGAGCTAAAAGACATGCTGCCATCTTCCGGCGGGCCGGTTTTACAACTTTCAGAGCGCGAGAACGAGGTACTCCACTTTATCGCCGAAGGCTATACGAACAAGGAAATGGCCGCGAAATTATTCACCAGCAGGCGTACCATAGAAGGCCACAGGCAAAGCCTGATGGATAAAACCGGGAGCAAAAATACCGCCACCCTCATCAAATTTGCCGTAAAGAACGGGCTTGTAAAATGATGGCAGCGCATTCGCTTTATGCAAACCTGGCGTTCATTTCGTCCCTTTCGACTTAGAACTTAAGACTTTCGACTAAAGACTGTTTGCGCACCCCTTCCCCTAAAGTAAAATTACACCTTCCGGTTGAAAAATATGCGCTATAATTATGGTTTAAATTGCTGTGGTTTTTTAAATTAAAAGTTTATATATTTGCACCTCGAATTTTAAAACAATAATTAACAAACAATGTACGCAATAGTAAGTATAGCCGGACAGCAATTTAAAGTTGCAAAAGACCAGCAGCTCTTTGTACACAGGTTACAGGGGAATGAGGGCGCTAGTATTGAATTTGACAATGTATTGTTAGCCGAAAACGAAGGTAAATTTAAATTGGGTCCTGATTTAAAAAACGCTAAAGTATCCGCTAAGATAGTGTCTCATTTAAAAGGTGATAAAGTGATCGTCTTCAAAAAGAAAAGAAGAAAAGGTTACAAAAAGAAAAACGGTCACCGTCAGCAGTTTACCAGGATTGAGATCACCGGTATTACATTATAATTAAAGTTTAACCGGTCCGGGCTAAAGCCGGGACCTTAAAAAGATATTAAGAAATGGCACATAAAAAAGGGGCCGGTAGCTCCAGGAACGGCCGCGAGTCGCATAGCAAACGTTTAGGTATCAAAATTTTCGGCGGTCAACCGGCAATAGCAGGCAACATTATAGTTCGCCAGCGCGGTACGCAACATAACCCCGGGCTTAATGTAGGCATCGGCAGGGACCATACCTTATTCGCATTGGCCGAAGGTATTGTTACTTTTAAAAAGAAAGCAGATAACCGTTCATATGTTTCGGTTTTGCCTTTTGAAACAGCACCCGTGGTTGAAGTTGAAACACCAAAGCCTGCTGCAAAGGTGGAGAAGAAAGCTGTTAAAGCGGCAGAAGCAGTTGAAGAAGCGCCGGTGGCAGAAGCATTAGCAGTTAAAGAAACGCCGGCTGTTGAGGAAGCACCGGTTGCGGAAGCGCCAAAAGCGAAGAAAGCTGCAGCCCCTGCAGTAGCAACAGCTGACGAAGCGCCCGTTGCTGAAGAGCCCAAAGCAAAAAAAGCGGCAGCCCCTAAAAAGAAAACGGCAGATAGCGAAGATAAAGCAGCTGAGTAATCAGCAGCTAATTATATTGGAGAGCCCGGGTTTTTTTCAAACCCGGGCTCTTTTGGTTTAGCGATTACTGAAATACACATGGGTGCTGAGATTGAAAGTTATTGGGACGGTGTAGACCACCCTTAAGCGGTATCCGTTTTGTCCACCTGGCTTCCATTTCGGCGAGCTGCTCACTACTCTTATCGCTTCCTTATCTATTGCAGGGAACAGCGGCCTTATCACCCTGGCGTTTGTAACGCTTCCATTTTTTTCAACGATAAATTGAACGATCACTTTTCCCTGTTTGTTTACCATTCGGGCCTCGGCAGGGTAACGTATATTTTTCGCGATAAACTTCAGAAATTCATTAGTCCCGCCGGGGAATTCCGGCGGGGTTTGTACTACTGCATGTACCGACGTATCCGCGGCAAGCTTTTTTAATGAATCGCTTTCCTGGGCTTTGGCAGATAAAATACCCGCAAGGCCGATTATGGGAAGTAAGAATATTTTCATAATTACATTTAATTGCCCAGTGTAAAACTTATGGGCACCGAATAGGCAACACGGACGGCGCGGCCATTTTGTATACCGGGTTTCCATGGAGAAGATAATTTAACAAGCCTTAGCGCTTCTTCATCACAGCCATCTCCAATGCCCCTCGTTACTTTTACCTGGCTCAATGATCCGTCTTTTTCAATCACCATGGTTACGATAACCCTTCCCTCGGTGTTGTTTTCCCTTGCAGTCGCCGGATAGCGTAAATTTTTTGCCAAAAACTTGTAAAACTGACTAATACCACCTGGATATTCGGGTGCCTGCTCTACTGAAGTAAATATGGCGCTGTTAGTATTTATTGTTACTGTAACAAGTTTTTCTTTGCTGTTTCGGGAGGTATCAGTGGGCTGAGCTTTAGCCGATAAAATGAATAACAAAGACCAAATTATTAATAGGATTTTTCTCATGGTTGTTTTAAGTTTTATTCAATAGTAACTTTCTTTATATAATACGTATCCGCATCAATCACCGGCAAAGTTTTGCTGTCAACCAATAAACCTTTACTATCAATTGTCATGCGTTTGGTGCCCGAATCCGTCGTAACGTCGATAGGCAGCGGGATACTCATATTTTGCAGCTGAACCAGGTACCTGTTGTTTGGCATTTGTTTAACATGAACTTCCAACTTGTTGATGGTACGTAAATAAAGATCAAAAACAGGTTTCAGGTCGCGGCCTGACTCTTTGCTAAAAAAATGCTCCACATCGTCGGTAGTTACCAAATTATCATAAGTGTATTGCGGCGAGGTTACAAACTTTTTAAGCGCCGGGAAAAATGTGCTGTCGCCCATAATGTAGCAGAGGGTGTGCATAAAAAATGCGCCTTTGCTGTAGATATCTTCGTTATACGCAGCTTCTTCATCGATGTCTTTTCCCATCACTACCGGTATTTTATTTTGAATACCGGCCAGCATCCGGTTTTTAAACATATCGATATAAGCGCGCTGGCCTTCAAATTCCCTGGTGTAAAGCGCATCGCCGAAGGTGCAAATGCCCTCGTGTATCCAGTAATCGGCCCAGTCTTTGGCGGTAACTTTATTTCCCCACCACTCATGCCCGAATTCGTGGTGCATCAGCCAGTCGTAATCCTCGCCGCCTACTTTGGCATAGTTAAATTTATTGCCGTAAGCTACCATGCTTTGATGCTCCATGCCCAAATGCGGCGTTTCTACCATGCCTATTTTTTCCTTTACCCAGGGATATTCGCCAAAATACTTTTCCTGCTCGTGAATGGTTTTTACAAATATGTCAAGGAAGTGCTCAGCCTTGCCGGCATGTTCTTTCAGCACATAAAACTGGATCGGCACATTATGACCGTCGATAGTTGTATAAGGTCGTGTGGCTACCGTGTAATCGCCGGCATTGAAAATAATGCTGTAGTTGTTGATGGTATAATTTGTTTTCCAGTGATAGGTCGCCTTATCGCCATGGGGTGTTACATTTTGCAATAAACCAGGACCGGCAACCACCATGTCTTTCGGAACTGTGATCATCATATCTACACCCTCATTAGGCTCATCTGAGGGATGGTCTTTACACGGAAAATACAGCTTGCCGCCTGTTCCTTCGGCGGTAATGGCCATCCAGGGGTGGCCCGATCCATCCTTTGTCCAGATAAAGCCATCGTCCCAGGGAGGCCGCACGGCTACATGGGGTTTGCCGCCGTAAAATACCTTTACACTTGCTTTACCCGCAGGCAGCTCGTCGGCTAAATTTATCCTGATCAAATTGTTTTTGTATTCAAAAGGCGCTTTTTTATTATTTACCAGCACCTGGCCCACGTTAAGCGAGTCGAGCAAATCAAACAGCAGCACATGGGTTGGCTGTGCCATGATGACATCAATAGTAGTGTAGCCATCGATTGATCTTTGGTTAAAATCGACATTTAAAGCTATGGTATAATGCCTTACATCCATTATGGCCTGTTCGGGCTTTAGCTTGCCGCCGGAGGTAAGGTGCTGCTGGGCATTGGCAAGGTTCGATGATAATATCGCGACCCCTATCAGAACCGCCCGCAATCGTATAAAGTTTTTCATGTCCAAATATAGCTATCAAAAGGCGTCGGCAAACGCATATTGAACAATTTGACTTTATAAACAATGCATCAAGTAGTTTATTGAACCTGCAATAAATTAATTGGCGATCCGATTACGCCAATTGAATAATCGGAACTAACAGGTACATTATTGAATGTTAACGCTGCAGATGGGTGGGGGTATGCGCCAAGGTATGCCCAATAATCCACGTATATAGTACCTAAATCCGTGCCGTTCAAATAAAAGTTAAAGGTTCTAACCGGCGGCGACTGGCTGCTAAGGTCGCTCATAAATGCATTATCGGTAATATAAAGGCCATTATATTTTGAAGACGTTGTGGTATCGGTTGCGGAAACCTCTAATTTTTCTATTGTTAAATTAAATGACTTATGTGAACCGTTTTCGCTATAGGTAATAGCAACGCTGTCTTTTTTCGATGTAACCATGCTTTTGCCGTCTTTGCCTATGATCTCAAAACTAAGCGGGGCAGGTGTAGTAAGTTGTTTTGTCTGCTGTTTCTTGCATGCACTTACTATAAGTAATAAACTCAAAAAAGTAATACTAAATGTTTTCATGATCAGATAGTTACGGATGAATATTGTAGGTCATAGATTGATTATATAAAAGGTTTTCAGTCACAGTGCCATTTAAAACGCTCCAGTAATTAAAATCATAATAGCCATTGCTGTTGTTGGGATTGAAGGACTCATTCCAGCCCCAGTTCATGTGGAGGTAAAGATAACCCTCGCCGCCGCCCGGCGATCCGTTTGAAGGGCACCAGGTATAATTAACTTGCTGGTAGCCGTCACACACCCATTCATGCCCATCGGTATAATACCCCGTGTTAAATCCCAAAAAGGTGTGGAGATCAGTCGAGGCAGCTAGTAAAACGGCTCGCTGGCATTTAAATTAGCTACAACTTTAAGATAATCGTAACTCGCCTCATCAGACGATTTGTATTGGAAAGTATTTTTCAATGCGTCAGAGCACGATGGCGGAGGGTCAAGAACGTCATAATCTGGATTAGAGCCACCTACACTATAATCCATTTCTACTGATGTCCCAATATTGACCATCAATCGGGCCAGCTCAAAATTGCCATTATAACTATAATCTAATGGCATTATGCTATAATTGTAAGTCGCAGGGTATTTCCAATAGTATATTATTTGAGCCATTGCAGTGGCAACACAACCTGTCGGCATATGGTTATTGCTATAGGCGCCTATAGGACATAAGGCATTATAAGGCCAACCTTGACCCCACTGAGTTTTCAGGAGAGGCCCAACGGTATAAATGTTATAGGTTGGCTGGCAAGGCGGCGGCGGCGGCTGGGCTACATAAATACTCTTATTGTTTTTTGTATTTATCGCCGTCATTTCAGCCCAAAGAGCGACAACGCCTTGCGGTGCCTTTAACGCCGAGTTGTTTCGCACTATTTGCATATTCTTATTGTTCACCACGAGCCAATTAACCAGTCCTGTAGGTATGTTGCACGCTTTAGGAAAATATCCGCTATCATCATACGCTAAAACCGGTTCAACACGTTTGTCAGCAGAGATAATAGCAAATCCTCCGCCCATGTAGTTGAAAACGTAATAAGATGTATGAATATTATCGGGTACTGCAAGGGTATCTAAAACCACTTTATCTGAATATAAATTAGCATCATTTATATTTCTTTTGTTTATTAAGGCAGTAACCAGATGACTATTATTAATTTGTTTGGCAGCAGTTACCGCTACTGATAAGGATACAAAATTAGTGTCAGTCGCAGCAACAGGTTGCGAGTGACTTCCATCGATAAAATTGGCGTTCTTTTTACAAGAGAAAACTACTATGAGTAGCCATAAAAATATGACACGGCGGGATGACAAGGTTTTTTTCATTTTGTGAATAAAGGTTGGTTAATGTTTTTATAAAAATATAATAATATTCTGAGTATTCAAAGGTTTCTTCAAAATTACCGGGCAAAGATTCACACCGAAGATCACCTTTTTGTAGAAGTTAAACCAGTTACAACTCGATGTTTTTAGTCGAAATGGGAGCCATCAGTTCTCTCTCACCAATAATCCATCCGCAAAATTCCGCAGGTATTGTTTATGCGCATTTGGCAGGCTAATGGCATCAAGCGCCTCGAAAGCTTCGTCGGTATTTTCCTGCATTGCCTGCTCCGCATATTGGCGTACATCCAAAGCATTATAAATGCCAGTAATCGCCGACACCTTCTCAGCACCGTCAAACGCCTTAAGAGCCATCCAATGGGTCAATTCCTTTTTTTGCGGCTCATTAGCCAGCTCAAGCGCTTTTATGAGTAAAAATGTTTTTTTGTTCGAGATGATATCCCCGCCCACCTGCTTGCCGAATTTTTCGGGGTCACCGTAAACATCCAGGATATCATCCTGCAATTGAAATGCTATGCCCAAATGCTCACCGAAACTATTCAGCAGGTCAGCATCCCTCATTTCAGCACCGCCGATCAGTGCCCCGATCTTTAATGCCCCGCCTAACAATACTGAAGTCTTAAGGCGGATCATATCAAGGTATTCGTCAATATGCACGTCATCCCGCTTTTCAAAATCCATATCCAATTGCTGGCCCTCGCATACGCCGATGGCGGTTTTATTAAAAACTTCCAGTACCTGGCGTAAAACCCAGCCATCCACCTGCATCATCAACTGGTAAGCCAGTACCAACATGGCATCTCCCGACAGGATACCGGCATTTTGCCCCCAGCGCTCGTGTACCGTAGCCTTTCCACGACGCAAGGGTGCATTGTCCATAATATCATCATGCACCAGCGTGAAATTGTGAAAAACTTCTATCGCCAGCGCGGGAGAAACCGCCGAATTAACATCGCCTCCAAACAAGTCGCAGGCCATCAGCAGCAAGGCCGGCCGCATCCGTTTACCCCCAAGCGACATAATATATCGTATGGGCTCATATAGTTCAGCGGGCTGTTTAGGGATATCCAGTTTGGCTATGGCCTTTTCTATGATTGATTGTAAATTGTTTAATTTCTTCATAATTGGTTGATTGAGTTGATTAAGTTGATTAGGTGAGTGGTTGGGAATACGCACCTAACCACTCACCTAATCAACCCAATCAACCACTCACTAATTCACTAACGAAAAATCAATCTGCTTCTTCGTCAGGTCAACGTTTTTAACCCTGATGGTTACCTCATCGCCAAGCTGGTAAACCTTCTTTTTGCGCTGACCGATGATGGCATAATTTTTTTCGTCTAAAGTATAAAAGTCGTCCGATATATCGCGCAGGCGGATCATACCCTCGCATTTATTTTCAATGATTTCCACGTACATGCCCCATTCGGTAACGCCTGAAATGAGGCCGCTATAAACCTGGCCTACCTGGTCCTTTAAAAATTCGGCTTGTTTATATTTTACCGAGGCGCGTTCGGCATCGGCCGCCTTTTTTTCCATTTGCGAGCTGTGCTGGCACAATTTCTCATAATGTTCTGCATTGGCCGACTGCCCGCCATTTAAATAATGAAACAAAAGCCGGTGCACCATTACATCAGGATAGCGGCGGATCGGAGAGGTGAAATGCGTATAATGGTCAAATGCCAAACCATAGTGACTGCTGCTTTTTGTGGTATAAATAGCCTTCGCCATCGAGCGGATAGCCAATTGGGTGAGCACGTTCTGCTCCTTTTTGCCTTCCACATCCTCCATTAAATAGTTGAGGGATTTAGCGGTTTCTTTATCCGATTTAGTGTTGATCCTATAACCAAACTTGGCTGCAAACTGCGCAAAATTCGCAAGCACCTCTGGTTTGGGCGTGTCATGCACGCGGTAAACAAAGGTGTACCGGTGTTTGCCCTTACCCATCCGGCTAACATATTCTGCTACCTTACGGTTGGCAAGCAGCATAAAGTCTTCGATCAGTTTATGTGCGTCCTTGCGCTCCTTTACATAAACGCCGGTAGGCTTTCCATCCTCATCCAGCTTAAACTTTACTTCGGTAGTTTCAAAGCTGATGGCGCCGTTTTTGAACTTGCGCTCACGCAGCTTATAAGCCAGGGCATTGAGCTTTAATATTTCGTTTACAAAATCACCGGCCTTGTTTTCAATCACTTCCTGCACTTCTTCGTAAGCAAACCGCCTGTTGGAATGAATGATGGTTTTGCCAAACCATTCGCTTATAACATGCGCTTCCTCATCCATCTCAAAAACCGCCGAAAAACAAAGCTTATCCTCTTTGGGACGTAGGGAACATAGACCATTCGACAAACGCTCCGGCAGCATAGGTATCACCCTGTCAACCAGGTAAACGGATGTGCCGCGCTCGTCTGCTTCTTTGTCCAATGCCGAATCCGGTTTGATGTAATGCGACACATCTGCAATATGGACGCCAATTTCATAATTACCATTATCTAATTGCCTGAATGATAAGGCATCATCAAAATCTTTGGCGTCAACAGGGTCGATGGTAAAAGTCGTTACATTACGGAAGTCGCGTCTTTTTGCGATCTCCTCCCTGGTGATCACGTCGGGTATTGCTTCCGCTTCATGCTCAACTTCGGCGGGAAATGACAATGGAAAGCCATATTCAGCAAGAATGGCATTCATTTCGGTATCATTCTCGCCCTGTTTCCCCAAAATATGCTTGATACGACCTATAGGGTTTTTGGCATCGACCGGCCAGTCGGTAATTTCGGCAACCGCTTTTATTCCGTTTTTAGCGCCATGCAATTCGCTCATTGGGATAAAAATATCGTGCATCATTTTGCGGTCGTCCGGGATAAAAAAGGCGAACCGTTCCGAAAGTTTTACGATGCAAGTAAACTCCATTTTGGCACGCTGCAATATTTCAATTACCTCGCCTTCTTTGTTTTTGCCCTTGCTTTTGGCGTAGACGTAAACTTTTACCCGGTCGCCGTTTAAGGCATTACGCAGTTTGCGCGGGGCAACAAAAATATCGTCCTCAAACTCATCGCCGGTGACAATAAAGGCCGAACCGTCGTTGGTCATGTCTACTACGCCTTCGATAAATGTTTTTAACTCCAGCAGCTTAAACTTGCCCGGGGATAGTTCTTTTAAAGTTCCCTTTTTACATTCGTCCTTCAGGATATCAAAAATCACATCGCGCGCCTCGGGGTCGCGGATATTTAATTTGGCGGAGACTTGTTTATAATTTAATGGCGTATTGCCGTTTTGTTCGAATATATCAAGTACCATTTGGGTGAGTACCTGGTTGATGGAGGGGTGGTTTTTCTTTTTGGACATAGGTAGATGTAAGTAATCCGGCAAAGATACGGGTTTTGAGTGAAGCGGGGGTCGGCGCAATTGTAAAAAACCATGTCATTTCGACCGTAGGGAGAAAACTTTTCCAATATGCATAGCGAACAATGCATGTCGTATGAGTTTTCTCGCTATCGCTCGAAATGACAGGTCGGGAGATTTACGATGAGGCAACTTTCCCAGGTATGGAGGCAATCAATTTCTTTGTGTACTCCTCCTTAGGATGATAATATATTTCATCCGGATCGCCCATTTCAACAATTTCCCCTTTGTTCATCACCATCATCCTGTCAGAAATGTGTTTGATGACAGCGAGATCGTGCGATATAAAAATATAGGTCAAATTAAACTCCTGCTGCAATTCTCTTATTAGATTTAGCACCTGGGCCTGCACGGAAACATCAAGCGCCGAAACTGACTCATCGCAAATAATAAACTTGGGCTTTAACGCCAGGGCGCGGGCAATTACAATCCGCTGCCGTTGCCCGCCCGAAAACTCGTGAGGATAACGGTTAAAATGCTCCGGCAAAAGGTTTACCCGTTCCAGCAGTTCCAGCACCTTTTTTTTGCGTTTGGTGTTATTGGTATAAAAATGATGAACCTGCAATGGCTCCATTAATGAATCGCCCACGGTTAATCTTGGGTTGAGTGACGAGTAGGGATCCTGGAAAATGATCTGTATATCCCGTCGGATTTCCCGCAGGTCGTTTTTTTTGAGACCGCGCAAATCGGTGTTCTCAAAACTGATATTGCCCGATGTGGGTTCTATCAAACGCAAAATGCTTCTGCCTAAAGTCGTTTTCCCGCAGCCTGACTCCCCAACCAGCCCCAGCGTTTCACCCGGGTAAACATCAAAGCTTACCTCCTTAACCGCCTTAACAATGTCTTTAGATTTGCCAAAAAAATTACTGCCGGAAGGGAACCATGTATTAAGCTTATTTATCTTTAGCAAGGGCTGCTGATTGTATAATTTAGTTTTTCTATCTTTAATTTCTTCCGGTTTGTACAGATAACCTTCTCTTATCTTTTCAACACTGACTGCCTTTTTTGTCTCAGCATCCACGAAATCAGCTATTACGGGCAGTTTTTTTAGATGATATTCAGGCGATGGACGACAGGCAAGCAAACCTTTTGTATAAGGATGTTTTGGGTGGGAAAATAGGGTTTTAACCGGCGCTTCTTCAACTACTTCGCCCTTGTACATCACCAGCACACGGTCGGCGATCTCGCTGATCACACCTAAATCATGTGATATAAAAATCAGGCTCATGTTGCGCTCAGCCTTTAACTTCAGCAATAGTTCGATAATGGTATTTTGTACGGTTACGTCAAGGGCAGTAGTTGGTTCATCGGCGATCAATATTTCAGGATTGCAGGAAAGGGCCATAGCGATCATCACCCTTTGTTTTTGTCCGCCCGAAATTTGATGCGGATAACTATCAAAAATAGCTTCGGGGCGGGGTAACTGCACCTCTTTAAACAACGCTATTGTTTGCTGCCTTGCTTCGGCTTTGCTAAGGCCAAGATGTAACCGGATAGCTTCGGTGATCTGGAAACCGCAGGTTAAAACCGGGTTGAGGGAGGTCATCGGCTCCTGGAAGATCATCGCCATTTGATGGCCCCTGATCTTGCGCATTTCGTCCTCGGGAATACCGCAAAGGCTTTTATCATTCAGCAGCACCTGTCCGCTGATAATGGTTTGCCCTTCATTCAGCAGCCGCATCAAAGCAAGCGAGGTAACCGATTTGCCGGAACCGGATTCACCTACAATGCCAATGGTTTCTCCCTTATTTAAATGGAAGGAAATACCCTTAACCGCCTCAAATAAGCCGTTTTGTAATTTGAATTTGATGGTAAGATCAGTTACTTTAAGCATCAGGCGCCGACTATAGTAATACAATCATCCGGTATTAATTCTTCGCCGCGGTAACGCCTTAACAGTTGCGCTGTTGCTACTACGTCTTTTTGGCAATAGGTGCAGATGCGTTCCAACCCGTTGTCGACCCAGTATACGCAACCAACCATGCTGCCGTCGATATCATCCTTTGGGGTCGGGATATCAAAGATAGCCGTGAGCAGGCTTAAGGACGTATAATTTTTGTAGTCGCCAAACTTCCAAAGCTCCATCGTATCGAGATGGTTAACTTCCCATGGCTTTTTGCCTGATATTTCTAATTGTGAAGGTATTTTCAAACCATTCACCAGCATCCTCCGGCAGATATACGGGAAATCAAACTCTTTGCCGTTATGCGCACACAAAATAAGGCTCGGCGGCTGGCTTAATAGCAGGGCGGCAAATTTTTCCAGCAGTTCCTTTTCATCATGCGAAGCAAATGATTTAACGCGTAAACCGACGTTTTTCCCGCTGGTAAATATGCCAACCGAAATACAAATGATCTTACCAAACTCGGCCCATATCCCGGCGCGCTCATAAAATGCCTCAGCCGTTTCTTCTTTACGCTGATGCAGTGTTTTTAAATCCCACAATTTTTGAAAATGCTCCGGTACCTCATCAAAACTCTTGTACTGCGGAACAGTTTCTATATCGATCACCAACAGGTTATGAAGGTCGTATTGTTCAAGCATTTCTTGATCTTGTTTTTATCAGGCAATATACTAATCAGTTGGCAGTTCTCCGTTTGCAGTTTGCAGTTTTTTTATTGATGAACAAAACCATTATCGACAATTAAGTTAGCAGCCTACTCGCCCAATTTATAGAATCTTCGCAGCCAACCGAAAACTACAAACTTTTTTTCCTGCTGCAAACTGAAAACTGCCCACTGCAAACTATTTCGCGAGCACCTCAAACCCAATATGTAAAGTATTCCCGTTCCCGTCCACCAAAGTCAGGGTATGTTTGCCCGGCGGTGGGTTTAAAGCTACCTGGTGAAAATCTTTGGTTTCGCCCATGTATTTATCATCCAGGTGCCAGAATATCTTAACGCCGGCTTGCCGGTGCGCGACATTGAAGATCACCCTGCCCCGGGTGCCGTCGGCCTCAAGGGGCACGTATATTTTAGCGCCTTCTTTTGGGTAGATGACTTCCATCGGATTACCGCCCTCGGCCTGCACGCAATCCGGCCTGAATGGCGGCAGCACATGGTACTGGTAATTTTTGGTTTTGTAATAATATTCCATCGAAGGGGGCAGCACGAACCAGCTTTTGCTGAGAATTTGGCCCGGCGGTTCACAATTGCCGGTCACCTGCCATTTCGAATCAGGGCTTAAATGCACCAGCTGGTGATAAGAGCATACCGGCGCTTTAAGCCCGCTTTTTGGTACCCATTCATCATCAGTATCGTCGCAGTATTCGCCGGCGCGGTAGCCGCTTTGTTTGCACACCTTTATTTTTACCAGTTCGCCCATTGGCATATCAAACCAGTCGCGGGTAACGGGCAGCAGCCTGAAAATTTCAAATAGCACAGGGGCAGCGGTATTGATCCCCGTAAGGTTTGGCCGGCCTTCGCCGTCGGTATTGCCCACCCAAACGCCAACCACATATTTTGGCGTTATTCCGATTGCCCAGCCGTCGCGGAAACCAAAGCTTGTCCCTGTTTTCCAGGCCACGCGCTGGCTCGAGCTGAATTGCTGCCACAGCATTTCTTCACCGGGGCGCATTACCTCTTCCATGGCCTGCAAAGTGTAATAAATTGAGCCTGCGTCCAGCAATCCCGATTTTTGATATTCAGGTTTTTTTGGCGCCGGTATGGCATAAACCGGGTTGTGGTAATCATCCGGATCATACTTGCCATGATATTTATTATAATGATTGAGTACCCGCGCCATATCGGCATAAGCCCCGGTCAGTTCCCAAAGCGTGTTTTCTCCCCCGCCTAAAATCAGGGAAAGCCCGTAGTGATCGGCGGGCTGTTTTAGCGTGGTGATGCCAACCCGGTGCAAAAAATCGTAAAAACGTTCGTACTTAAACTGCTGCAGCATTTTCACGGCCGGTACGTTCAATGAGCGTGATAAAGCCCTCGATGCCGGTACTGCGCCATCATAGCCCAGGTCAAAATTTTCAGGATGATAACCTGCTATTTGCGTAGGGATATCGGGCATCAGGCTGTTGGGCAATATCAACCCATCATGCAGCATGGAAGCGTATAAAAGAGGCTTTAGCGTACTGCCAGGGCTGCGCGGTGCATTTACCACGTCCACGTCGCTCTGCATCGTTGTATCCTCCGGGTGCGATATGTTGCCTGCGTAGGCCAGCGTAGCCCCCGTTTCAACATCCAGCACGACCGCTGCAATATTATTTATATCATTTGCCTTCAACACCTGGTGGTGCCGCTCTAAAATCTGGCTCACCTGCTGCTGTAACCCGGCTTTTATGCTTGTCCTGAGCCTCGTTTCCCCATGCTTGTTATCCGGGTGGTCGGCCCTGAAACGTACCAGCAGGTGAGGGGCCAGTTGCGGCAATGTTACCGGGCGGTCGGGCACAGGTTCCAGTTTAGCAAGGGTTGCGGTGGTGGAGTCGATTATGCCCTGCTGACGGAGCTTATCCAACAATAAATTTCTTTTCTTTAGCAGGATGGCCCTGTTCCTGCCCGGATGAACCAATGACGGCGAGTTCGGCAATACAGCCATTGCCGCCATTTCTCCCCAGGAAAGCTTATCCGGCCCGCGGCCAAAATACCGCCATGATGCCGCATCCAGCCCGATGACATTACTGCCGAATGGCGCATTGCTGGCATACAACGATAATATTTCATTTTTACTGTAGCCGCATTCCAGCCGCATGGCCATGAATATTTCCTTCAGCTTGTTCCAGAAAGTGCGTTTATGTTTTGTTGCCAGGCGGATCACCTGCATAGTGATGGTACTGCCACCGCTTGTGGTTTTCTTTGAGCGGATATGCTGTCTTACCGCCCGGCTAAGCGCCAGGAAATCAACGCCCCAGTGGTGCATAAACCGCTTATCCTCGAATGTAATAATGCATTGTTTAAATTTTTCGGGCACGTCGGCATTCGGCGGGAAGCGCCATTGCCCGTCAGAAGCGGTGGAGGCGCCAAGCAATTGTCCGTCAGTATCATCAATTACATAAGAAGTTGGGCTGTTGAACAATGGTTTCGGCAGGCAGAACCAGAAGATGAGCCCCGAAACGAATAAAAACGCGAGTATTATTATTACTTTTGGTTTTTTGAGAAAGCGTTTTATTCGATTTAAACCCGGTCGCATTTATAATTAGATGAAAATACAGAAGCTGTCAATTATTATCCCCGCTTACAACGAAGGTAATACGATACATTTGATTTTAAATAAAATTAAAGCGGTAAACCTGCTGGATAATATTGAAAAAGAAATAATAATTGTTAACGACTGCTCCACCGATCATACTGAACAGGCCATTGCCGATTACCGGCAAACAAATCCCGATCTGACCATTACCTATTTTAAACACGAAACCAACCGGGGTAAGGGCGCATCGCTTCATACCGGCATATCAAAAGCCACCGGCGAATACCTTATCATCCAGGATGCCGACCTTGAGTACGACCCGCAGGAATACAACGACTTGCTAAAACCCGTTTGCGGCGGCTTTGCCGATGTGGTCTACGGCTCGCGTTTTATGGGGAGCAACCCGCACCGCATCCTGTTTTTCTGGCATACCATCGGCAACCGCTGGCTTACCTTTGCATCCAACATGTTCAGCAACCTTAACCTTACGGATATGGAAACCTGCTATAAGTTGTTCGATACCAAACTTATCCAATCTATAAAACTAAGCGAGCAGCGCTTTGGCTTTGAGCCGGAAGTAACACAGAAAATTGCAAGAGTTCCAAAAATCCGGATTTACG
>Ga0134126_10000984_pt1 | contig 36053 bp, 25 predicted proteins | sample KB31752_FD_96881 | JGI IMG/M metagenome (GOLD analysis project Ga0134126, IMG submission 96881) | Terrestrial soil microbial communities with excess Nitrogen fertilizer from Kellogg Biological Station, Michigan, USA - KB3-175-2 | ecosystem: Environmental > Terrestrial > Soil > Unclassified ...
CAACTGCTCGATGATCGCCAATCGGCCGCGGTAACCGCTGGGATTTTCCGCCGACTTGCCGGGCCGATACAGTCGCAGCGGGCGTGCGTCGGTGAGTTTGTCCAGGCCGAGTTCCTCGACCAGTTCCGGCAACGGCTGGTAACTTTCAGCGGTCGCAGGATCGAGCCTGCGCACCAGCCGTTGCGCGAGGATCGCATTCACCGTTGATGCGAGCAGATAATCTTCTACGCCCATGTCGAGCAGGCGCGTCAATCCACCGGCTGCGGAATTGGTGTGCAGCGTGGAGAGCACCAAGTGTCCCGTCAGTGCCGACTGGATCGCGATCTTGCAGGTTTCCAGGTCGCGCATTTCGCCGATCATGATCACGTCCGGATCCTGGCGCACGATCGAACGCAGGGCGCCGGCGAAATCAAGGCCAATGCCCGGCTTCACCTGCATCTGATTGATGCCTTCGAGCTGGTACTCGACCGGATCCTCGACCGTGATGATCTTCCGATCGGGCGTGTTGATGCGCGATAGCGCGGTGTACAGCGTGGTGGTCTTGCCCGAACCGGTCGGGCCGGTGACGAGCAGGATGCCGTGCGGCTGTTCCAATACGCGCAGGAATTCCGGCAGCGTGCTGTCGTCGAAGCCAAGCGCTTCGAAATCCAGCACCACGTTGCCGCGATCCAGGATGCGCATCACCACCGATTCGCCGAAGCTGGTCGGGATGCACGACACGCGCAGGTCCAGTTCCTTGCCCTGCACACGCAGCATGATGCGGCCGTCCTGCGGCAGCCGGCGCTCGGCAATGTTCATGCGCGCCATGATCTTGATGCGCGAGATCACCGCCGCGGTGGAGGACGCCGGCGGCGCTTCGACTTCGTGCAGCACGCCGTCGATGCGGTAGCGCACCTTCAGGCGATTCTCGAACGGCTCGATGTGGATGTCCGACGCGCGCGCTTCCACCGCGCGCTGGATCAGCAGATTGACCAGACGGATCACCGGCGCTTCCGAAGCCAGGTCGCGCAGATGCTCGATATCGTCCTCGCCGCCCGCGCCTTCGCCATCCATCCCTTCCACGATCGCGCCGAGCGCGCTGCGACCCTGGCCGTGCCAGCGTTCGATCAGGTCATCGATTTCCGAACGCAGCGCGATGCGCAGCACCACCGGCTTGCCGGCCGCCAGCGCCACGGCTTGCAATGGATAGGAGTCGCCGGGATCAGCCACCGCCAATTCCACTGCACCATCGCGTTCGCCGATGGGGACCACGTGATGCTGCTTCATGAAACGCAGCGACAAGGCGCTGCCGGCGTTTTCCGGCAAGGTTTCGGGCGCATCCTTGGCCGACAGCAGCGGCAGGCCGAGCGTTTCCGCCCAGGCTTCGGCGAGATCCCGTTCGGACACCAGGCCCAGCCGCGCCAGCAGCGCGGTCAGGGTGCCCTCGGGCGATTCGGCATGGATGCGCTCGGCGCGCGCGAGGTCGGCATCCTTCAACTTGCCTCGCTCGACCAGCCATGCGCATACCGGCGTTTCCGCCGCCGCATTCGGCGCCTGGGGTGCTTGATGGTGCGCGATCGCTGACATGTAAAAACCTGCGGGTCGGAGAAAGCCGTCTTGATCGAAAGCCCTGTTTAGCATAACGGGCGGTCGCCCCGGAGAGCGAAAAAAGACGGGCGGCTCAAGGCCGCCCGTCGGTTGCGGCTTTGGCTGCAATCACATCGAGGACGAGCTGTCCTTGGTGTAGCCAAGATGCACGGTGATCTTGTCGCCTTTCTTCAGGTTCTGCGATGCATTCGGGAAATGCAGGCGCATATCCATGCCCTCGGATTTGAAGTGCACCATGCCATTGCTGCCCACCGAGGTCACGGTGCCGCTCATGCTGTGCTCGCCCATCATCTGCCCGCTGGACGTGCTGGAACTGGACATGCTGCCGCTGCTGGAGCCGCTCTGCATGGACGAGCCGCTCTCCGTCGCGGCCTGATTCGGGTATTGCTGCATGCTGCCTTGGTGCGTCAATGCGCCCGACTGCGGATGCTGCAGACCGGTGTCCTGGGTGTCGGTGCTGCTCTGCGCCAGCGCCAGCGGCGCCGCGCACGTCAACATGCCCGCGATCAGAAGCGACATCATCGAATGTGTGCGTTTCATGTTCTCCTCCTTGAAGACTGGCGAGGCCCGCCGTGGAGCCACCGGCGCCCGATGGCAACGCCCAGTACAAACCTGCGCGCAGTGGCGGTCAAGGAGGCGGCGAATTCCGTTCAGCCTGGCTGAACATCCATTGTCATCGGCAGGCAGGTTATCTGCGCGGCCGCAAGCTTTTGTTGGCGGGACGCTAAAAAAAGATCAACACTCCACCACGTTCACGGCCAGCCCGCCGCGCGAGGTTTCCTTGTACTTGTCCTTCATGTCGCGGCCGGTGTCGCGCATGGTCTTGATCACCTTGTCCAGTGAAACGCGGTGCTTGCCGTCGCTGCGCATCGCCATGCGCTGCGCGTTGATCGCCTTGACTGCGCCCATTGCGTTGCGCTCGATGCAGGGGATTTGCACCAGCCCGCCGATCGGGTCGCAGGTCAACCCCAGATTGTGTTCCATGCCGATCTCGGCGGCGTTCTCCACTTGATAGATCGAACCGCCAAGCGCGGCGGTGAGACCGCCGGCCGCCATCGAGCAGGCCACGCCGACTTCGCCCTGGCAGCCGACTTCCGCGCCGCTGATCGAGGCGTTCTCCTTGTAGAGCAGACCGATCGCGCCGGCGGTGAGCAGGAAATCGATCACGCCGTCCTGGTTGGATTTCGGACAGAAGCGGTCGTAGTAATGCAGCACCGCCGGCACGATGCCCGCCGCGCCATTGGTCGGTGCGGTGACCACGCGGCCGCCGGCGGCGTTCTCCTCGTTGACGCTGAGTGCGTACAGATTTACCCAGTCGAGGATGGTGAGCGGATCTTTCAGCGAGTCCTCGGGGCGATCGCGCAGGTCGGCGATCATCGCCGGCGCGCGGCGCGCCACGTGCAGGCCACCGGGCAACGTGCCGGATGAGCGCAGCCCGCGCGCGACGCACTGCTGCATGGCTTCCCAGATGCCGAGCAGGCCCGCGCGAATCTCCTGGTCATTGCGCCAGGCACGCTCGTTGGCGAACATGATTTGCGCGATGGTCTTGTTTTCTCGCGCGCAGATTTCCAGCAACTGGTCGCCGCTGGAAAACGCGAACGGCAACGGCGTGGTGTCGGCGATGATGCGATCTTCCGCGGCCTCATCCTGGTTGACCACGAAACCGCCGCCGACCGAATAATAATCGCGCGTGGCCAGCAATGCGCCGTGTGCATCGTACGCGCTGAAACGCATGCCATTGCTGTGAAACGGGAGCTTCTGGCGCTTGTTGAAAATCAGATCAGCCTTTTCATCGAACGCGATCTCGTGTTCGCCGTGCAGGCGGAGGCGCTTGTCTTTGCGGATGCGGGAAAGCCGCGCCGGGATGGAATCGGGATCGACCCGGTCCGGCCATTCGCCTTCCAGCCCGCACATCACCGCCTTGTCGGTGCCGTGGCCGCGGCCGGTGAGCGCCAGCGAGCCGAACAGTTCGCAGGTGACGCGCGCGGTGTCCTGCAGGTTGCCGGCATCGACCAGCCATTTCTCCACAAAGCGGGCGGACGCGCGCATCGGCCCGACCGTGTGCGAAGAGGACGGCCCGATGCCGATTTTGAAGAGGTCGAAGACGCTGACTGCCATGATGATGCTCAACCGTTCGCGTTATTGTACGCGCTCTCCCACTCCAAGCCCGTGCCGTGCGTCTGCTTCTGTACCAACGCGACGACTGCAAGCTGTGCGACGAAGCGATCGCCCTGTTGGCGCAGGTGCGCGCGCCGGAGTTCGAGAGCGTGTGGATCGATGACGATGCGCAACTCGAAGCGCGCTACGGCGAGCGCGTGCCGGTGCTGCGCGACGCAACAACCGGACGCGAACTGGAGTGGCCATTCGGTGCGGAAGCGCTGCGCGGGTTCCTCGGCTCGTTGTAGGAGCCCTACAAAAGCTCGCGTGGAGCGCACGCTAAGCGGCTCAGGGCTGCAACAAGAGGTGTCCGCGCACCATCACAGCATTGCCGATCATCGAAGTGTCGGCCCAGTCGCCGCTGCCGATGCCGAAATCCAGCCGTTTGAGTGTGGTTTGCACATCAAGCGTGCCGCCGTTCCCCGCTTGCGCAAACGTCACCGCGAGCGTCACCGGTTTGCTGACGCCGCGCAGGCTCAGTGTGCCATCGGCAAACACTCGCCCGTCCGCGGCCTTGCGGAAACGCGTGGTCACGAAATGGGCGCGCGGGAATTGCGCGGTGTCGAAGAAAGGTTTGCCCGGCAGCGCCTGGTCGCGCTCGGTGTTGGCCGTATCCACGCTGGCGATGTCGATGTCCACGTCGAATTTCGATTGCGCCAGGTTCGCCGGGTCGTAGGCGATCCTCGCATCGAAGCGCTTGAACCGGCCCTCGAATTTTTCGCCCTGATACGTGCCGGTGAACGTCAGCGTGCTATGCGCGGCATCCACCTTCCAGTCGCGCGCCGATGCTGCGCTGGCCCACAGCAATAACAGCAGCGCGCCGATCCCGGTGACCTTCGATTTCATGGCATGGCTCCCTGGCGCTGCACCGCACGCGATTTTTTCTTCAGCGGCAGCATGCGCAGCAGCACGTCGTCGCGCTGGTGCAAGTGATGCCACAGCGCCGCAAACACATGGATCGCCACTACCGCGACCAACACCCAGAACAACACCACGTGCGTGCGCAAAGCGAATGACTTCAACACCGGATCGAAGCCGCGCGTGAGGCTGGGCACGTGCACGACGCCGAACCATTCCAGCGGGGAATTCGCCGCCGAGTTGAACAGCCAGCCCGAGAACGGGAGTGCCAGGATCAATACATAAAGAAGGAAATGCGACAGCCGCGCGGCAGCGAGTTGCCAGCGCGCCATCGGCACTTCGCGCGGCGCGCGCTGGGTCAGCCGCCAGGCCAGTCGCAGCAGCGCCAGCGCCAGCACGGTCAGGCCGATGGATTTGTGCAGCGCGAACACGCGCACCTTGGTCGGCGTCATGCCCAGTTCCACCATCGTCAAGCCGATCACGCCCTGCACCACGATCAAAGCCGCGATCAGCCAGTGGAATGTCTGCGCGATACCGCCCCAGCGCGTGTCAGTGTTGCGCAGCGGCATTGCCGGAATCCTGTTTGACGGAGTGCGCGTCGTAATTTTTTTCTGCATCCTGATCGAGCACGGCCTCCACTTCCAGATGCAGCCCGACTTGCGTTCCGACCGCTTTCGGAAACGCGGTCATGCCGAACTGCAGGCGATCCAGCGTGGTCTGCGCGGAAAACCCGGCGAGTGTCTGCATGCCGGAAAAAATCGTCGCGCCGACGCGATTCAACGTAAATGGAATTGCGATCTCGCGCGTGACGCCGCGCAAGCTGAGATTGCCTTTGAGTGTGCCGTGCTGCGCATCCTGTTTTTCGACCGACGTGCTCTCGAAGTGCGCCAGCGGAAATTCCTTCGCATCCAGAAAACGCTTGCCGGTCACCGCGTCATTCCAGTCCTTGTCGCCGAAATCCACCGATGCGGCGTCCACGTCCGCGACCACTTTCGCGGTGCTCCAGTCGCTTTCGTCGAAGCGCAGCCAGCCGGCCTTGATCTTCATGCGTCCGACCGGATGCGAGTAGCCATCGTGATCCACGCTGAAAAGGATTTGCGTGTGCACCGGATCGATCCGGTAGTAAAGCGTGCGCGCCGATACCGGCAACACGAACGCGAGCAACAGCAGGACGGGTGCGACGCGGAGACAGGCACGCATGGCGGCAGATTCCGGCGATGGGCTTGGCGATTGTGCCCCAAGCTTGTATCGCCTGACGTGAATGGAAGGCCCAACGCGGTTAGGATGCGGTTTCCGTGGGACTTCGGGGGACCACGATGATCCCTGCCTTGTTGCTGGCCGGTGCGCTTGTCGCGGCGCCGTCCATGCCTGCGGTCGCGGCGATCACCGTTGCAGCCGCGCCACCGCTTTCGCCCACGTTCCGCCACTACGGCGTGATCGATGGGCTGCCATCCGATGCCACCTACACCCTCGCGCAGGATCACTCGGGCTATCTCTGGATCGGCACGCGCGATGGGCTCGCCCGTTACGATGCCAGCGACTTCCGGATTTTTCGTCACGACCCGAACGATCGCAATTCGCTGTCGGCCAACGATGTATCCGCCCTGTTGGTAGACGCGCAAGGCCGCATGTGGGCCGGCGGCGAAGGCAACGGCTTGAACCTGTTTCGGCCCGAGCGCGGTGACTTCGCGCATTGGCGGCACGATCCACGCAATCCGCGCAGCCTGTCGGGCGATGACGTGCTGAGCCTGGCACAGGACAGCGATGGATCGATCTGGGCCGGAGTGTACGCCGGCGGATTGAACCGCCTGCTCGAGGATGGGCGCAGCTTCAGCCATGTGCGGCATCGCAAGGGCGATCCGGACAGCCTGCTTTCGGACAACGTCTCCGCCTTGGCAGCGGGCGCGGACGGCACGCTCTGGATCGGCACCGACGCGGGTCTGCAGCAGCGCGACCGGCATGGTCACTTGACCCGCATCGTGCTGCCCGGCGCGACGGGTACGGTGGCCGTCTGGCAATTGAACGCGCACGGCGACGGAATGGACGCGGCCACCGACGCCGGGCTGCTGCATGTGGATGCGAGCGGGCGCGTGCAACGCATCGGCGCGGCGGCGGTTGCCTATGCCAGCCTGCGCGACGCGCGCGGCGATCTGTGGATCGCGCGTTCCAATGGTCTGGATCTGATCACGAGCGATGGCGTGGCGCGGCATTACGCGCCGCAGGCCGGCGTGATCGCCAGCCTCCCGGGCACACTGCCGCTGGGCTTGCTGTCGGATCGCGAAGGCGGCACCTGGTTTGCGCTGCTGGATGGCGGCATCGGCTATATGCCACCGCAATGGCGGGCATTCGATGCCTGGCGGCACGTACCCGATTCTTCCGGAAGCCTGTCCGACGATCGCGTGCGCGCGCTGGCGATCGCGCGCGATGGCTCGTTGTGGATCGGCGGTTCCAACGGCGTGCTGGATCGCGCGGATGCGCGCGATGGGAGCGTGCGGCATCTCGCGGCGGAAGCCGGTTTGCAGAAATCGCTGATCAACGCGCTGGCCGAGGATTCGCGCGGACGTCTGTGGATCGGACACCGCTACGGTTTGCGCGTGGACGACCATGGCCGCTTGCGCGATGTGGACATGGCGGGCAAGGGACCGCGTTCGGTGCACGTGCTGCTGGTCGCGCGCGATGGCGCGATTTATTTCTCCATTTTCGGCGGTGGCGTCGGTCGAATCGATCCGGACACCCTGGTGATCACCCCGCTGCATCCGCCCGCGCCCGGCAGCCCCGCGCAGCAGGTGCACCAATTGCGCGAAGGCGCGGATGGCGCGATCTGGAGCGCGAGCCTCGCCGGGCTGGCGCGGCTTGCGCCGGGCAGTGACGCGTTTCGCTTCGCGCCCGGCGTGGCGCGCGGCGCGGTGGATCAATTCGCCTTCGCCTCGGATGGGTCGCTGTGGATTGCCCGCAACGGCAGCCTGCAGCATTACCAACTTGCTGCGACGCGCGCACGGTTGCTGGAAACAGTGGACGCGAAACGCGGCTGGCCGAGCGTGGATGTGGGCGGTTTGGAAACCGATGCGCAAGGCAGGACCTGGGCGACCACCTTGCGTGGTCTGATTGGCTATGATCCCGCCACGCGGCGCGTGCAACGCTACACCTCCGCGGCCGGCCTCGGCAGCGCGGAATTCACGCCCTACAGCATGCGCCGCGGCAGCGGCGGAATGCTGTACGCCGGCAGCTTGGGTGGCGTGATCGGAATCCGCACCGCGGCGCTGCGCGCGAACGCGATCGTGCCGCAGCTTGCGCCGGCTTCCTTGAGCGTGCGCCGCGACGGCCGGACGGTGCAGCTCGATCCGCGCAAGCCGGTTCAACTGCGCTGGGATGATCGCGAACTGACCGCCACGGCGCGGGCGTTGTCGTTCGTCGATCCGAAGCGCAACCACTACCGGTTCCGACTGCGCGGCTTCGACCCAGACTGGGTGGATACCGGCGAGCGCGATACCCGCGAGTTCTCGTCACTGCAAGCCGGCGACTATTCGCTGCGCATCATGACCGCCAATGGGGACGGGCCGTGGAGCGCCGCCAGCACGCCGATCCTGTTGCGCATCATGGCGCCGCCCTGGGACACGCCGTGGGCCTGGGCCGCGTATGCATTCGCCGCGTTGCTGGGATTTGTCGTCTTCATGCGTGCACTGCGCACGCGGCTGGAACAACGCCATCGCTACGCGCTGATCGCGCAACGCCAGCAGCTGGCCGAGCAAGCCAGCGCGGCCAAGACGCATTTCCTCGCCGGCATGGCGCATGAAATCCGCACGCCGATGACCGGCGTGCTGGGCATGACCGAACTGCTGCTGGGCACGCCCCTTGACGCACGCCAGCGCGGTTTCGCCGATGGCATCCGCCGTTCCGGCGCGCTGCTGATGCGGCAGGTCAATGACGCGCTCGATCTTGCGCGCATCGAAGCGGGCAAATTCGAGCTGACCCAGGCGGCGTTCGATCCTGCCGCGCTGTTGCATGAAATCGCGGCGCTTGAACAGGGCTTGGCGTCGCAGAAGGGACTGGGTTTGCGGATCGCCATTGCCGAAGACGCACCCAAGGGGTTGCGCGGCGACGTGCTGCGCGTGCAGCAGGTATTGCTGAATCTCACGCACAACGCGCTGAAGTTCACGCACACGGGCGGCGTGCGTCTGGAACTTGAGCGCGCGGATCCAGGCGTGGTATTCGTCGTCCGCGACAGCGGGCCAGGCCTGTCGGCGGACGATTGCGCGCGCGTCTTCCGCCGCTTCGAACAAACCGCGCAAGGCCAGCGCGAACACGGCAGCGGGCTGGGACTCACCATCGCTCGCGAACTGGTCGCGTTGATGGGCGGGCGGCTTGAATTGCAATCAGAAACCGGTGTCGGCAGCACCTTCCGCGTGCACCTGCCGCTGCCGGAGTGCGCGCCAGGTGCGCACCCGAAAGCTTCAGTCGAGGTCGCGCGCGACCCGGCGATCCCGCGGCGCGTGTTGCTGGTGGAGGATGATCCGGTTGCCGCCGAAGTGCTCATCGGCCTGCTGCAGGCGCAAGCACACACGGTGACTCATGCGCCGGATGCGCTGGCCGCGCTGGCGCAATGGGATTCATCACGCGAGGGTTTCGACGTGATTTTGCTGGATCTCGATCTGCCCGGCGTGGACGGCTGCACGCTGGCGCGCATGCTGCGCGCGCGTGGTGTGGATATGCCGATGCTGGCGATCACCGCGTCCAGCCGCGGCGACGAGGAGCAGCGCGTCCGCGCCGCCGGCATGGATGCACTGCTGCGCAAACCGGTACTGCCCGAGATGTTGCGGGAAGCACTGGACACGACTCTGGCAAATCCTGATTGAATCGGGCCGAGTTCAGGTTATACGGAAGCGCTTCGATCCATCAGCCACTGCGTCAGCAGCGGCACCGGACGACCCGTGGCATAGCCCTTGCGGCCTTCGTCCCAGGCGGTGCCCGCGACGTCCAGGTGCGCCCAGCGCGTGCCTTCGGTGAAGCGCGACAGGAAACACGCCGCGGTGATCGCGCCTGCGCTTTTGCCGCCGATGTTGGCGATGTCGGCGAATGCCGATTCCAGTTGGTTGCGGTAGTCATCCCACAACGGCATGCGCCAGGCGCGATCCAGCGATTGCGTGCCGGCATCGAGCAATTCGTTCGCCAGCGCGTCATCGGTGCTGAACAGGCCACTCGCGTGTTTGCCCAGCGCGACCACGCAGGCGCCGGTGAGCGTGGCCGCATCCACCATCGCCTGCGGATCGAAACGCTTGGCGTAGGCCAGTGCATCGCACAGGATCAGCCGCCCTTCCGCATCAGTGTTGAGCACTTCCACGGTGAGACCGGACAACGTGGTCAGCACGTCACTCGGGCGATAACTCGCGCCGTCGGGCATGTTCTCCACCGCCGGCACCAGGCAGACAAGATTGATCGGCAGCTTCATTTCGACCGCGGCGAGAAACGCGCCCATCACGCCGGCCGCGCCGCACATGTCGTATTTCATTTCTTCCATGGAACCGGTCGGCTTCAGGTTCATGCCGCCGGTATCGAAGGTGACGCCCTTGCCGATCAGCGCGTACGGCCTGGCCTGGCCCGCGCCGTGGTACTGCAACACGATCAGCTTGGGCGGATTGGCCGCGCCCTGCGCCACCGCCAGCAGCGAACCCATGCCGAGCTCGCGCATCTGTTCGCGTTCCAGCACTTCAAGCCCGACCCCCGGATGCCCGTCGGCGATCTGCCGGGCGCTGTCGGCGAGATGGGCCGGCGTGCACAGGTTGGGCGGCAGGCAGCCGAGTTCGCGCGCAAACTCCACACCTTTGGCCGTAGCGCGCGCCTGCTTCAGCGCATCGCCGAAGTCGGTGGCGCCGGCGAATTCGACATGCTTCAAGTGTGCGCGATTGCCGTTGCCTGATTTGAGCGTCGCGGTATAACGGAAGGTGGCGTGATCGATGGCCAGCGCCGCGGTACGCACGCGCCAGGCGGCGTCATGCCCGCGCACCTCGAGTTCCGGCAGGAACACGGTCGCGCTGTCGATCGGCAAGTGCTTGAGCGCCTTGCCCGCCTCGTAACAGGCGCGTTGATACGCCAGCGCATCGAAATCGGCTTTCGCGCCCAGCCCGATCAGCAACACGCGCGGCGCACGCACGCCTGACACACCGTGCAACAGCAGCGAACTGCCGCCTTTGCAGGTCAGATCGCAGGCATCGCGCAAGCGCGTCAGCGCACCCTGGCTCGCGCGGTCAATGGTCGCCGCGGCGCCGGAGAAAGGCTGATCGAAAACGCCCACCACCACGCAGGGCGTATCAGCGGTCTCCACGGCCAGGCTGCTGGAACTGAACTCGAGCATGATGATCTTCCGGTGAAAGGATTGGGGTCTGTTCGCGGTGGGCTAAGCGAGCCGCGTTGCTTCCGCAGTGGCTGTCAGACAAGGCGCGCGCCGCCGCGCCATTCTATGGTCAAGGCGCGCAACACAGTATGGCGGCCGCTGCGGAGCAACCCTTCGGGCCGGGGTCCTTTGCCCGCATGGCTGTGTCATCGCTCGTCGAAGTATCGACATACATCTTCCTCACTCTTCCCTTCCCTGCGGGCAAAGGACCGACGGCGTGGCCATGTAGCCGACCGTGAACAGACCCGGGTCGGAACCGCTAAACTGCTGCGTTTTCCGATTCCAAAGCGGTCCAGTTTACTTCATGCAGCGCTTGTCCATCCTCGATCGCTATCTGCTGCGCGAACTGCTGATCGGCACGCTGGCGGCGACCGCCGTATTGCTGGTGATTTTCACCGGCGGCACTTTCGCCGACATCCTGAACAAGGTTGCCTCCGGCCGCCTGCCTGGCGAGATCATGTTCGAGGTGCTCGGATTGCACGTGGTGGATACGCTTTCCGCGCTGCTGCCGATGGCGATGTTTCTCGGCATGCTGCTGGCGCTCGGGCGCATGTATCGCGACAGCGAAATGTATGTGCTCTCCACCTCCGGCTTCGGTCCGCGCGGCTTGCTGCGTCCGGCCGCATTGCTTGCGGTCGGCTCGGCGGTGGTGATCGGTCTGATTTCGCTGTGGCTCGGGCCGCTCGCCACGCGCACGGCCGACGCCGAAGTCGAACGGGCCAATCGCTCGGTGATCGCGGCAGGCCTGGAGGCCGGGCGCTTCACCGAACTTCCGGGGAAGGGCGGCATCCTGTTCGTGGACAGCATGAGTCCCGATGGCACCAAACTGGGCAAGCTGTTCGTCGCCAGCGAGCGGCCGGGCACCGACAATGGCAAGCCGGTGACGCAACTCGACGTGATCACCGCCACCCACGGCGAGCTTTATCACGAGGGCACCGCCGACAATCGTTTCATCGCGCTGTTCGATGGGCATCGCTTCGACGACCATCTTGGCCACGACAACTGGCGGCTGATGAAATTCGCGCGCAACGATCTGTCCCTCTCCACGCCGGACAACAACGGCGACGAGGATGATCCCGAGCATTCGCGCGCGACGTCGTTGCTAGTCGGCGACAAGGATCCCGCCGCGCGCGCCGAACTGCAGTGGCGGATCGGCGCGCCGTTCGCCGCGCTGGTGCTCGGCCTGCTGACCTTGCCGATGGCGCGCCAGAACACGCGCTCGTCCACGCTCGGACGGCTGCTGATCGCGGTGCTGGCTTATCTGGTGTTCGCCAATCTGTTGATCCTGGCTCGCACCTTCATCGCGCAAGGCAAAGCGCCGGCGGCGCTGGGCATGTGGTGGGTGCTGATCCCGGTGTTCGTGTTCTCGGCATGGTTGTTCGCGCGCCAGTACGCAGTGCGGCGCGTGCCGCGGGAGGTCTCGGCATGATCGCAATGGCCTGGCGGCGAATGCGGATCAAGCGCGCCGACCGGCTGATCTGGGGCGCGGTGCTGATGAGCCTGTTGCTGGCATGGCTGGTGATCGTCGGGCTGGACACCTTCATCAACTTCGCCAAGCAGGTCGGTGACATCGGCCGCAATGGCTACACACTCGGGCAGGCGGTGGCGTATATCGCGCTGACCATTCCGCGCCGTGTGTACGACTGGTTCGTTTTCGCCGCGCTGATCGGCAGCCTGCTCGGCCTGGGCGCGCTGGGCGCCAGTGGCGAGCTGACCGCTCTGCGCGCTTCGGGCATGTCCAAGTTGCGCATCTGCCTGTCCGCCGCTGCGCTGGTACTGGTGCTGATGGTCGGCGTGTTCGTGCTGGGCGAGACCATTGCGCCCGCGGGCGAACAGCGTGCGCAGAACATCCAGTTGACGATGCGCTCGGGACACCTGGGGATGACCCAGCGCAGCGGATTGTGGGCCAAGGACGGCGACACCATCATCAATGCGAAAGCCGCGCTCGCCCGCGTGGTGGACGGACTGCCTAGCGTGGAACTGGCCGATGTGCGCGTGTTCGGGTTCAACGATGCCGGCGAGCTGACTTCCTTCCAATGGGCGAAAACCGCCACCCAAAAAGGCGGCCAGTGGGTCATGCACGCGGTACGCAGTACCGCGATTTCGCCACAGGGTGCGCACACCACGTTCGCGCAACAGCGCAGTTGGAAATCCGGGCTTGATCCGCAGGTGCTGCAACTGTCCGTGGTGCATCCGGAATATCTTTCGCTGAGAGATCTGCAACGCAATATCGAGTACCTGCGCAGCAACCAGCAGAATCCCGGCACCTACGCCAACGCGTTCTGGGCGCGCGCGCTGTATCCGCTCAACACCCTGGTGCTGGTGCTGTGTGCGCTGCCATTCGCGTTCGGCGCGTTGCGTTCCGGCGGCCTCGGACGACGACTGTTCATCGGCCTGCTGGTGGCGATCGCCTGGTTCTTTCTGCAACGCGCGGTGGTCGGCTTGGGAACGGTGTTCGGCGTGCCTGCGCTGGCGGCAAACCTGACCCCCGCGTTGCTGCTGATCTGCGCGGCAGTGTGGTATTTCAGAAGGGTGTAGGGTCGAGCGTGTGCTCGCGACCGTCGCCTGCACGCAGGTTCCTACAACCGCACCATTCGCGTTCCACATACGCGATCGTGCAGCGCGCGCTTGTCGCGGTCGAACAACGCCCACCAGAAACCGATCCCGGCGACGGCCAACGACAGCAGCGCCACGAAGAAACGCGCGAGCGCCCGTACCACGCCGACTTTCCCGCCGTCCTCGCGCAGCAACTTCAGGCGCCACGCGCGCATGCCGATGGTCGCACCGATCCGCGTCCATGAAATCAGGAAATACGCCGCGGTCACCGCGAGCAGCGCGATTTGCAGCCATAACCGTTGCGCCCACTGCGGGTGCGCCGGATCGTAATGCCCGCCGGCCGCGTACAGGCACACGAACACCGTGATCATCCACAGCGCGATCAGCGGAAACACGTCATAGACCAGTGCGGCGAGCCGGCGCCAGAGCGCCGCGGGCACTGGGTTTGTGATACCGGCGACTATTTTCTTTCCCCGCTCGCGGGGAAAGGTCGGCGTGGGGCGAGAGCTTGCCATGTACCTTCCGGAGTAACTGCTTGCGCGAAGCTTAGCAACGCGCAAGCATCGCACGATGCAAGCCGCCGTTGCCGAAATCACCCAGGGAATCGCCAGCTCCGACCACGCCGCGATCGAGGCTTTCCTCGAACGCATCTGGTCGCAGGACGGTCTGGCGGACCTCACTCTCACCGCGTACCGCAGCGATCTGCAATTGTGCGCAACCTGGCTGCGCACGCGCGGCACCTCGCTGACCGGCGCCAGTTACGAAAATCTTTCGCGCTATCTCGGCGAACGCCACGCCGGCAAGATCAAGGCGCGCAGCAACGCGCGCCTGCTGACCGTGTTGCGGCGTTTCTTTGCCGATTACGCGCGCACGCGTTCGGATTTCGACGATCCAACATTGTTGCTGGACGCGCCCAAGCTGCCGCGCAGCTTGCCGAAAGCGTTGTCGGAACGCGAGATCGAAGCACTCATCAATGCACCGGATATCGCAACGCCGTTGGGATTGCGCGACCGCGCGATGCTCGAACTGATGTATGCCTCCGGTCTGCGGGTGTCCGAGTTGACCACGCTGCCGCTCTCGGCGTTGAACCTGCGCCAGGGCGTGCTGCGCGTCACCGGCAAGGGCGGCAAGGATCGGCTGGTGCCGGTCGGCGAAAATGCGCTGGACTGGATCGCCCGCTATCTGAAAGATGCGCGTCCGGCGCTCGCCAAGGGTCGCACGCCGGAGGCGCTGTTCCTGACCAACCGCGCCGCGGGCATGACCAGGCAGATGGCCTGGACACTGATCAAGAAGCACGCGCTCAGCAGCGGCATTCCGGCCAAGAAGATTTCTCCGCACGTATTGCGCCATTCCTTCGCCACCCACCTGCTCAACCACGGTGCCGATCTGCGTGCGCTGCAGATGCTGCTCGGCCACAGCACGCTTTCGACCACGCAGATCTACACCCTGATCGCGAAGGAAAACCTGAAGCGGTTGCACGCAGAGCATCATCCGCGGGGGTGAGGACGCGCGTTTAGCCGATGCCTTGAATGGCATCGGCTGCGCGGCCGAACGCACGCACATGGATGTGCGGGCCGGCGCCGAGCACCATGGACGGTTGCTTGCCGGCTTTTGCTCTGTTTTTGAACCGCTTTCCGCAATGAAGGCTCGCCCTCGCGTGCTAGCATCTCCGCGCCGCGAATACGTGCGGCTTCGAGTCCATCATGCCCAAGTTGCTCCCTGCCCTCCTCGCGATCGCACTGATCGCCAGCGCCTGTTCCGCTGGCGAAGCCCCCCACGCCCCTTCCGCCAAGGCCATCGCCGCCGCCGCGACTTCGCCCTCAACCGGCATGTCGTCTCCAGCCACCGCCGCGCAGCCGGCGAGCACCATCGACGCGCCCAAGGCGGTACTGGACGCGATCCACAAACTTGCGCCGAAGGCGCAGATCCAGGCAGTAGACAAGGCACCGATCGCGAATCTTTATCAGGTTGTCGTGCAGGGCCAGGCCGTGTACGTCAGCGCCGACGGGCGTTACATGCTGCAGGGCAACGCCTATGATCTGAAAACGCGTACGGGACTCGTCGATGCGCGGCTGGATGAACTTCGCCGCGACGCGTTGGCGAAGATTCCGGAGTCGCGCATGATCCGCTACGCGCCGACGCATCCGAAATACACGGTGACGGTTTTCACCGACCTGGACTGCCCGTACTGCCGCGCGTTCCATGCGCAGATCGCCGAGTACAACAAGCTCGGCATCGCCGTGAACTATCTGTTCTGGCCGCGCTCGGGTCTGGACACGCCGTCCTACGACAAGGCGGTATCGGTGTGGTGTGCGGCCGATCGCAAGCGTGCGTTCACGCAAGCCAAGCACGGCATCGATCCGAAACCGGCGCATTGCGAAAACCCGGTCAAGCACGATTTCGAGCTGGGTGTGGATCTTGGCGTGGACGGAACGCCTTCGATCGTGGCAAGCAACGGCGCGATGCTCAACGGCTACGCCAATCCCATGCAGTTGCTGCAGTGGTTGAGTGAACCGCCCGGGCCGACGGACGGAGGATGAGGAGCAGTGCTTGCGGCATGCCTTGAATGGCATGTCGCGCCGCTCCGCACGCCTGGGGCAGGATGCCGCCTGTCGGGTTGCAGATGAGCCCAGGACGCGCGAATTCAGCAACGGCGACTCCAACGCCAAAGGGCGACTGCTATTTGCGCCCAGGGCGAAAACTTCGCCCGCTGCTACAATAGCTGGCCTTGTCCCCGGCAATCTTCCGATTCCCATGATCGTCCTCGACGGGCGCTCCGCCCTGTCGCCGTTTCGTCTGGATCGTCTGAACGAGCGCCTGGCCACGGTGGCGCGCGGCGCTCGCGTGCGCGGCGCGCGCTTCGTCTACTTCGCCGACGCGGAACGCGCGCTGGATCCGGTTCAACACCAACGTCTGGCCGAAGTGCTCGACGCCGGCGAAGGCGCGCCGGCCGATGCCACGCTGTGGGTGGTGCCGCGGCTGGGTACGCTGTCGCCCTGGTCGTCCAAGGCCTCCGACATTCTGCACGACATCGGCTTGCCGGTGCGACGGGTCGAGCGTGGCACCGCGTTCGTGATCGAGGGTATCGCGGCGCACCAGGATGCGACGGGTTTCAACGCGGTCGCCGCGGCGCTGCACGACCCGATGACGCAGTCGGTGCTGACCACGCTCGACGAAGCGCAGAGCCTGTTGCTCGCGGGACGACCGGGCGCGCTGCGCACAATTGTCCTCGGCGCCGATCCGCGCGCCGCGCTGCAAGCGGCGAACATCGAACTCGGCCTGGCACTGGCGGTGGATGAAGTCGAATACCTGATCACCCACTACGTCGCGTTGCAACGCGACCCCACCGACGCGGAACTGGTGATGTTCGCACAGGCCAATTCCGAACATTGCCGGCACAAGATTTTCAACGCGCAGTTCACGGTGGATGGCCAGCCGCAGGATGCCACGCTGTTCGGCATGATCCGCCACACCCACAAGGTATCGCCCGCGCATACGTTGTCGGCTTACAGCGACAACGCGGCCGTGATCGAGGGCTCGCCCGGGGCGCGCTTCTTCGCCGACGCCGACGGCGTGTGGCGCCCGCACGAGGAAGCGATTCCGTACGCGATCAAGGTTGAAACGCACAACCACCCCACCGCGATCGCACCATGGCCGGGCGCGGCGACCGGCGCCGGCGGCGAAATCCGCGACGAGGGCGCGGTCGGGCGCGGCGGCAAACCCAAGGCCGGCCTGGCCGGATTTTCCGTATCGCACCTGCGCATTCCGAACCTGCCGCGGCCCTGGGAAAACACCCGCCCACTTCCCGGCCGTTTCGCGACCGCGTTCGAAATCATGCGCGACGGCCCGCTCGGCGCCGCCGCGTTCAACAACGAATTTGGCCGACCGTGTCTGGGCGGATATTTCCGCAGCTTCGAGCAGGAAACCGGTGAAGCCGGGGTGCGCCGCGGCTATGACAAGCCGATCATGATCGCAGGCGGCGTGGCCAGCGTGCGGCCGATGCATGTGCGCAAGCACAAGCTTGCGCCGGGCGACGCGGTGATCGTGCTGGGCGGCCCGGCGATGTTGATCGGCCTCGGCGGCGGCGCGGCCTCCTCCATGGCGGGCGGTGCTTCCAGCGCGCAACTGGATTTCGCATCCGTGCAGCGTGACAACGCCGAGATGCAGCGTCGCTGCCAGGAAGTCATCGATACCTGTTGCGCACTGGGCGACGCCAATCCGATCGTCGCGATCCATGACGTCGGCGCCGGCGGGTTATCCAACGCGATCCCGGAACTGCTGCACGACTCGGGCGTGGGTGGTGCGATCGAGCTGGACCGGATTCCTCGCGACGATCCGCATCTCTCGCCGATGCAGTTGTGGTGCAATGAATCGCAGGAACGCTACGTGCTCGGCCTGCGACCGGACGATCTGGCCGCGTTCGAGAAGATCTGCGAGCGCGAGCGCTGCCCATTCTCCGTGGTAGGGCACGCGACGGAAGCGGAGCGGTTGCTGGTCACGACCGAACAGCGGGATCAGGTATCGGGGAGCGAGGACCAAAAGATCGTGGACTCCGCCGGTTCCCGATCCGCGATCATCGACCTTCCCCTCGACATGCTGCTTGGCAAGCCGCCGCGCATGCAGCGCAAGGCGACCCGCTTCAAGCCTCGCCTGGAAGTGGTGCCGGATCTGTCCGGCATCGGCCTCGACGAAGCCGTGCAGCGCGTGTTGCGCCTGCCCGGCGTGGGCAGCAAGAGTTTTCTGATCACCATCGGCGATCGCAGCGTCGGCGGCTTGTGTTCGCGCGATCCGATGGTCGGCCCATGGCAGGTGCCGGTTGCCGATTGCGCCGTCACGCTGAACGATTTCGAAGGTTACGCGGGCGAGGCGATGGCGATGGCCGAGCGCGCCCCGGTGGCGCTGCTGGACTCGGCCGCGGCCGCGCGGCTCGCCGTGGGCGAAGCCATCACCAATCTGCTCGCGGCGCCGGTGGCGCTGGACGAAATCCGCCTCTCGGCCAACTGGATGGCGGCCAGCGGACACGCGGGCGAAGATGCCGCGCTATTCGACGCGGTGCGCGCGGTCGGCGAGCAGTTGTGTCCGGCATTGGATATTTCGATTCCGGTCGGCAAGGATTCGCTATCCATGCAAACCGTCTGGCACGACGGCGAACGCGAACAGCGCACGCTCGCGCCGGTCACGCTGATCGTCACTGCGTTCGCGCGTGCGAGCGATGCGCGGCGCACGCTGACGCCGCGCCTCAAACTGGATCGCGGCGATTCGGAATTGTGGCTGCTCGATCTGGGCGCCGGCCGCGACCGGCTGGCCGGTTCCGCCTTGACGCAGGCATTCAATCGCGGCGGTGGCGTGCCGCCGGATCTGGACAACCCGCAGCGCTTGAAATCGCTGTTCGCGCTGATCCGTGAAGCCGAAGCCGCGGGCTTGCTGCTCGCCTACCACGACCGTTCCGACGGCGGCGCGATCGTGACGCTTCTGGAGATGGCATTCGCAGGCCACTGCGGTTTGGAAATCCGTCTCGACGGCTGGGCGGAGAACACATTGCGCGGCCTGTTCAACGAGGAACTGGGCGCGGTCGTGCAGGTGCGCAGCGCCGACCGCGATGCGTTCATGGCGCTGGTGGCGAAACACGGGCTGGCATCCATGTGTCACGCGATCGGCCGGCCCAAGCCCAAGCTCGGCATCAAGTTGTTCGTCGGCGACGAGACCTTGAGCAAGTGGAACTGGACGCAGTTGTTCGCCGCCTGGACCGAAACCAGCCACGCGATGCAGCGCCTGCGCGACAATCCTGCCAGCGCCGATGCCGAACGCGGCTGGCGGATCAGCGACGATGATCCGGGCATCTCCCCAAAGCTCAGCTTCGAACCGGGTGAGGACATCGCCGCGCCTTACATCGCGCGCGGCGCGCGCCCGCGCGTGGCAGTCCTGCGCGAGCAGGGCGTCAACGGCCAGGTCGAGATGGCGGCGGCATTTACCCGCGCCGGCTTCGAGGCGGTGGACGTGCACATGAGCGATCTCACCGCCGGTCGCCACAAGCTTGCCGATTTCCGCGGGGTCGCCGCGTGCGGCGGATTTTCCTACGGCGATGTGCTGGGTGCCGGACGCGGCTGGGCCGCATCCATTCTCTATCACGACAAGTTGCGCGAGCAGTTCACGGCATTTTTTGCCGACGCCAACACCTTCGCGCTGGGCCTGTGCAATGGTTGCCAGATGCTGTCGCACCTGAAGGGGATCATTCCCGGCGCGAACCACTGGCCGGGCTTCGAGCGCAACGCGTCCGAACAATACGAGGCCCGCTTCGTCACCGTCGAGGTGATGGAATCGCCTTCGATATTCTTCCGCGGCATGGCCGGTTCGCGTATTCCGATCGTCACCGCGCACGGCGAAGGTCGCGCGGTATTCGCGCGCGACGCCAAGCCGAACAAGGCCGGCGCCTGCCTGCGCTTCGTGGATAATCGCGGCAAGCCGACCGAAAATTTCCCGCTGAATCCGAACGGTTCGCCCGACGGGCTTACCGGTTTCACCGCCGCGGAAGGCCGCGTCACCATTCTGATGCCGCATCCGGAGCGCGTGTTCCGCAGCGTGCAGATGAGCTGGAAGCCGCTGGGCTGGGGCGAGGATTCGCCGTGGATGCGAATTTTCCGAAACGCTCGCGTCTTCGTGGGCTGACATGCAAGCGCTTTCGCAAGCGCGCGAAGCCGGCCTGAGCGAAACCAATCGTCGCTTCTACGATGGCCTGTGGGCGGGCGCAAGGCTCGTCGAGCCACAGCGGTTCAACACCTGGCCGCTGGTGTCGGAACTCTGCGCGCAATCGGGGCGCAGGCTGGAAATCGCGCCCGGCTTGCGTCCACGCCTGCCGCTGCAAGACACCGTATTCCTTGATCTCAGCGCACCGGCGCTGCATGGCTTGCGGACGCGTGGCGCGCATGCGATGCGCGGGTCGATCGGCGCGCTGCCGTTTGCCGCGCGCAGTTTCGATCTGGTCTGCGCGTTCGATATCGTCGAGCATGTCGCCGATGACGACGGCGCGTTTTCGGAACTGGCACGGGTAACCGCACCGGATGCAACGCTGTTGCTGTCGGTGCCGCTGCATCCGCAAGCCTGGAATGCGTTCGACGAATTCGTGGGCCATTGTCGTCGCTACGAGCCTGCGGCGATCGTGAGCAGCCTCGCCACGCACGGCTTCAGGATCGACCGCAGCGCCGTTTACGGGATGCAACCCGGATCTTCGGTCCTGCTGGATCTCGGCATGTGGTTTCTGCGCCGTCATCCGCGCACGGCGATGACCTGGTACAACCGCATGCTGATGCCCATCGGGCTGCGCGCGCAGAAGCCGTTGCGGCTGGTGGATGGCATGATTGACGCGCACGGCGTGGACGAAGTGCTGCTGGTGTGTCGCAAGGGCTAGTCGCGCCGGGGGCGCTCCTGCAAAGCGGCCGTTGTAGGAGCCTGCTTGCAGGCGACCGCCCTCGCGATCATGTAGCCGCGCGCGCCAGCTCGCTGCGTGCCGCGATGAAACGCAGACAGGCTTCGGCCGGCAGCGGCATGGACAGCCAGTAACCCTGGATCTCATCGCAACCTTGCGCGCGCAGGAACGCCAGTTGTTCCGGCGTTTCCACGCCCTCCGCGATCACATTCAGATCCAGCGAGTGCGCCATGGTGATGATGGTCGAGGTGATCGCCGCATCGTCCGGATCAATGGTGACGTCGCCGACGAATTCCTGATCGATCTTGAGCGTGTCGATCGGCAGGCGTTTGAGGTAAGCCAGCGACGAATAGCCGGTGCCGAAATCGTCGATCGCCACCCGCACGCCGATCGATTTCAACTCGCCCAGGATGCGCACCGACTGCTCGGCGTTGGCCATGACCATGCTCTCGGTCAGTTCCAGCTCAAGCTGATCCGGCGCGATATCGAACTCGGCCAGAATCTCGCACATCCGCAGGGTGAGTTCCGGGCGCTCGAGTTGCGCGGCGGAAAGATTGACCGCCATCGACAACCCGCGCAGACCGGCTTCGCGAAAATCCCTCAGCGCGGCGCACGCATTCACCAGCACGAACTCGCCGATCTCGTTGATGAGGCCGATTTCCTCCGCCAGTGGTATGAACACCGCCGGAGGAATCGCACCGAGCTCGGCGTTGTTCCAGCGCAACAGCGCTTCGCAGCCGGTGATGCGGCCGTTGCCGATCGCCATTTTCGGTTGATACACCACCGCGAACTCGTGTCGCTCCAGCGCGCGTCGCAATGCCGCGATCATGCGCGCGCGGTCGCGCGCCAGCGTATCCATGCGCGCCTGATACACGGTATAGGTATTGCGGCCGCGTTCCTTGGCCTGATACATCGCGGTATCGGCGTACTTCAGCAGATCGGTCGGTACCTGCCCGTGATCGGGATACATCGCGATGCCGATCGAAGGCGAGATCACCGCCTCCTGCGCGCCACCCATGCCCAGCGGCGACTGGAATGCCTCGATCAGGCGCTGCGCCATGTCCTCCGCATCGCGCACGCCCACCACTTCCTCGAGGATTACGGTGAACTCGTCGCCACCCAGCCGCGCGACCGTATCGCGCTCGCGCACAACTTGGCGCAGCCGCGCACCGGCGGCTTTCAGCATGCGGTCGCCGGCAGCGTGTCCCATCGAATCGTTGACGTGCTTGAAGCGATCGAGATCGATGAACAGCACCGCGACTTTATGGTTGCCTCGGCGCGCATTGATGATCGCGTGGCCGAGCCGTTCACCCAGCAACGTGCGGTTCGGCAGGCCGGTCAGGGTGTCGTAATTGGCCAGATAACGCAGCTCCTGCTCGACCCGCTTGCGGTCGGTGATGTCGGTCAGCACGCATACGATGTGCGTGGGTTGGCCGCTGCTGTCGCGCACTTCGTTGATCTCGATCCAGCACAGGAACTCCTCGCCATCCTTGCGCCGCTGCCACATCTCGCCGCGCCAGTGGCCCGACTCGGCCAGCACCTGGCGCATGTGGCGATAAATCTCCGGCGCATGTTGTCTGCAATTGAGCAGTGCCGCGTCGCGGCCCATCACCTCGTCTTCGGCATAGCCGGTCATGCGGGTGAAAGCGGGATTGACCGAGATGAAGCGGAAATGCAGATCGGTAACGGTCACGGCTTCCGTCATGCTGCGGATCACCTCCGCGGCGATGCGGCGATCGCGCTCGGCGGCACGCAGCGCGCTGATATCGCGCGCGGTGCCGCAGATGCGCGCCGGTTTGCCGGCTTCGTCGCGCTCGACGATCTTGCCGCGCGAGATCACCCACACCCAGTCGCCGCGGGTATTCATCAGCCGATGCTCGGCCTCGAAATGATCGCTGTTGCCGGTCACGTGCTCGGCCAGCGCGTGCTCGACGCGCTCAAGGTCGTCGGGATGCACCGCGAAATTGCGCCAGTCGTCGATGGCGATGCTCTCTTCGCGATGGCCGCCGGGCAAGCTGTCGGCGCCGAGCCGGAACATCATCCCGGCTTGCAGATCCCAATCCCAGAATTCGTCACCGGAGCCCCACAAGGCCAGCCGCAGGCGATCCTCGCGCAATCGCAATTGCTTCTGATGATGCAATTCTTCGAGGCGCTTGCCGCGCCAGCCCAGCAACAGCACCAACACGATCAACGCCAGCACCGCCGCATACAGCGCGCGCATCGCCAAGCTCGACCACCAGTACGCCTGCACCCGCAGCGGCAGCACCGCGGCCGCACCGTAGGCGCCGTTGCGACTGCGGCCCTGCACTTCCAGCCGGTAATCGCCGGCTTCGAGATTGGTCCAGGTCGCGGTGTGGCGCGTGTCGATGTCGAGCCAGTTGTCGTCGTAGCCGACCAGCCGGTAGCGGAAGTGGTTGCGCAGCGGCGCGGCGTAATCGAGCGCGGCGAAATCCGCATGCAGGCTGCGCGCGCTGGCCGGCACGCGCAGCATCGGGTCGCCCGGTGCGGGCACCGGCGCGTTCTGCCCGCCGATGCGAAGGCCGGTGATGACCACCGGTGGACGGAAGCTGCTCGACTTCAGCGCGGCGGTGTCGAGCACGTCGAAACCGTGCACGCCGCCGAACGCCAGCCGCCCGTCATGCAACGCAAGACAGGCGCCGGCGTCATATTCATCGCCCTGCAGACCATCGCTGGAGCGGTATGCGCGCACGTTGCCGTCGCGCGGATCGAGCCTGCCGATGCCGAGATTGGTACTGAACCAGATGTCGCCGCGCGCGTCTTCCAGCATGCAATACATGGTGGCGTCGGGCAGGCCTTGTGCCAGGCCATAGCGGCGAAAGTGCGCGCCGGCGTCATCGATCCACAGCAGGCGATCCAGCCCCGAAAGCGTGCCGACCCACACCGTCGCATCCTTGCCGACCATCACATCCGCGACGGTGTGGCCGGAGAGCGAATCGGAACGGCCCGGCTGCTCGCGGAAACTGCGCACCTTCTGGGCGACCGGGTCGACCAACGACAATCCATCCACGGTGCCGGCCCAGATTCGGCCGAGGCGGTCTTCCGCCAAAGTCAAGATGAGGTCGCTGGCCAGCGCATCCGCCGCGCCGGCGCGCGCGCGATAGTGATGGACCAAATTGCCGTCGCGGTACTGCAGCAGGCCATCTTCATACTGCGCCAACCACAAGTCGCCGTTGCGCGCGCGCAGCAACGCGCGAATATCCGGCGCACTCTGGATCGCGCCGTCATCGCCAGGCAGGCTCAGCAACGTCGCGCGTTGTGCTTTGGGATCGAAACTCAGCAGGCCGTGGCTGCTGGCAAGCAACAGATGGCCTTGCGCATCCGGCACGATCGCGTACACGCGCAAGGGCGAGCGGCTATCGGCCGGCGCCGGGCTGGGTTCCGCCTTTCCGGCTTTCCCGGTATTGGATCGCGCGGGCGTGAGTGCGCGCGCCAGCACGTCGCCGAAGCTTTCGAAGGTTCCGCTGGCGGGAATGTAATGGACCAGCGCATCGCCGACCGCACCCAGCCAGAGACTGCCGTCGGGCGCTTCATAGAACGTGCGCAGATGATTGCCGCCGGAGGCGTCGGCGTTTGGCGCGAGGTTGACGATGGTGTGAAAGGGCGCGCCGTCCGGATCGGTCCAGGCCACCCCGTGTGCTTCGGTGCCGACCCACAGCAGGCCGGAGCGATCGATGAACAGATCGTCGATCGCTCCTTCCGGCAGACTGCCGGCGATGTCCACGCGCGGTGGCGCCACCGCCGTTGTCGTGCCGTCGATATTCACCCGCAGCAGGCCCGCGCCGTCCAGGCTCAGCCACAGGCGTCCTGCATGATCCTCGATGATATGGGTGACACGCGCGCCCAGGCCGGGCAACGGCAGCCGCGTCAATGCGCCGCTGGAGCGATCCAGCCGGGCCAGACCGTTACGGTCGCCCAGCAGCAGGCGCCCGCGCTGATCGCAATACAAGGCGTTGACCGGATCAGCGGGATTGGCCAGCTCGCGCGTGTGCGAGGCGTTGTCGGCCAGCGCCAACACGGTATGCACAGTCGCCGCATACACCGCGCCATCCGGGCAGTGTGCGAACATCGTCACCACCGAATCGCCATCGCCGGAACTCCAGAGCCGTCGCGGCGTCGCGCCGGACCCGCCGAGCCGCTCGATCCCGCGCGCACCGGCAACCAGCAGCGCGTGATCGGGCAACGCTTGCAAGGCGTATACGTGCGAATCCGGCGCGATTGTCGTACGCGGCAGCGGCAGCACGCGGTCGTGGTCCGGGTCGAACAGCACCAGCCCACCACTGTTGCTGCCGACCCACAGCTTGCCGTCCCCGGCATCGGCCAGCGCCGTGATCAAATTGTCCGGCAGGCTGTCGGTGCGGTCGGGGTCGTGCTGAAAGCGCTGCAGGTTGTAACCGTCGTAGCGATGCAGGCCACCCTGGGTGGCCACCCAGATGTAGCCGCGCGAATCCTGCACAATCACGCCGACGCTGTTCTGCGCCAGGCCGCTGCCGCTATCCAGCCGCTGGAAATAGAAATCACGTTCGTAGGCCTGCGCCGCTATCGCGCACAACAGCAGCGCGAATGCGATCAGCAGGCGCAGCAGGAAGCGCCCGAGTGGACGGCTTTCCCGGCTCGGTGACGGGCGGACGTGATGCATGCTCAGACAAATTCCCCTCTCGCGGCGAGTGTAACCGAGAGCTCCGGCGCTGGCTGCTAGAATCCTGCCGCAACCGGAGATTCAAAGCCATGCCGGAACACGCATCCACCGATCACGCCGAGCTCGCCGCCGCGCTGTCTGCAATGCGGCTGGGGGTCGGCGCGTCGGAACTTCACGGGTCACTCTGCGGGTACCTGTGCGGTGGCGGCGATGCCGGCCCAAAGGCGTTTCTCTCCGCGCTGGAACTGCAAGGCAATGATGCGCACCCCGATGAGGCGACTCAAGCGCTGCTCGCGGAGATGTACGCGGAGACCCGCGTGCAGTTGGAAGATCCGGAGCTCGGCTTCCAGCCCCTGCTGCCGGATGGCTCGCACCCGCTGGCCGAACGCGGCGATGCGCTGGTGGAGTGGTGCCGCGGCTTCCTCGGCGGTTTGGGGCTGGGCGGCTTCGGCGGCCGGCGCCGGCTGTCGGAAGAAGGTTCGGAAATCCTCCACGATCTGGATGCGATTGCCGCCGCCCATTTTTCCTACGACGACGAAGATGATGAAACTTCCTTGACGGAGGTATTCGAATTCGTGCGCATCAGCGTGCTGTTGGTGTACGCGGAAATGCGTGATGATCCGGGCGAGCGCCTGCACTGATGTGCGATTTACCCTGTGGGTGGGCAAGCGTCGGCCCTTCCGGACTCGCAAAGAGAACATGATTGCTTCCGCTGAATTCGCGCAGCGCCGGCGAACCCTGATGCGCATGGCCGGCGACTCGGCGGCGATCATCGTGGCGGCCGCGCCCGAGCGCATGCGCAATGCCGATCTGGCGTGGCCATATCGACAGGATTCCGATTTCCATTATCTCAGCGGCTTTCCGGAACCCGACGCGGTGCTGGCCTTGTTGCCGGGCCGGCGAGCCGGCGAGACCGTGCTGTTCTGCCGCGAACGCGACGCCGAGGCCGAACGCATGCACGGCGCGCGCATCGGCCCGGAAGGCGCGGTCGAACGCTTCGGGCTGCAGGATGCATTTCCGGTAGAGGACATCGACGACATCCTGCCCGGCATGCTGGAAGGCCGCGAGCGGCTGTACTGCCACTTCGGCAGCGAGCCGGAATTCGACGCGCGCCTGTTGCGCTGGATGCGGCGCCTGCGCTCGGCGCGTGGTGGTGGCGTGGTGCCCAGGGAGTTCACCGCGCTCGGGCATCTGTTGCACGACCTGCGCCTGTACAAATCGCCGGCGGAACTGAAGCTGATGCGCGAAGCGGCCAGCATCGCGGTCGAGGCGCAACGCGCGGCGATGCAGGCGGCTGTTCCGGGCCGCGGCGAGTTCGAGGTGGAAGCCGCGTTGCTGCACGCGATGCGGGCGCGCGGCGCGGTGCCATCCTACCCGCCGATCGTGGCCGCCGGCGCCAACGCCTGCGTGATGCACTATCAGGGAAATCGCGCGCGCCTCAAGCGCGGCGACCTGCTGCTGGTGGATGCCGGCGCGGAAGTGGAATGCTATGCCTCCGATGTCACCCGCACCTTTCCGATCGGCGCGAAGTTTTCGCGCGAGCAGCGTGCGCTGTATGAGATCGTGCTGGATGCGCAGCGCGCAGCGATCAACGAGGTGCGTGCCAGTCGCTCCTGGGATGCCGTGCACAGCGCGGCCACGACGGTAATCGTGGAAGGCCTGTGCACGCTGAAGTTGTTGCGCGGCAGCGCGCGTGCAGCACTGCTCTCCGGCGACTACAAGCGATTTTTTCCGCACAAGACCGGCCACTGGATCGGGCTGGACGTCCACGATGTCGGCGACTACCACGTCGATGGCGAACCGCGTTTGCTGGAAGTGGGCATGGTGCTCACGGTGGAACCGGGCATTTACATCGGACCGGATGACAGCACGGTGCCTGCGCGCTGGCGCGGAATCGGCATCCGCATCGAGGACGATGTCGTGGTGACCGCGCGGAACCCCGAAGTGCTGACCGCGGCGGTGCCGAAGGAACCGGCAGAGCTGGAGGCATTGTGCTTGTGAGATCGCGACACATGGCGCGCATCCCTGCTCCGGCCAGGAGCTTGCCTTCCGGCCACGAGCCGCGACGACGACGCGCGCCGGTCCCGCGCACGCGCGCTCCTGCCAAGCCGTGGCTCAGCGCGCTTGCACTGGCTTTTGCGATGTTCACGGCACATGCGGCACCACCGGCCACGCAAACCACGCAACTGCAATACGGCCTGTTCGGCACGGTCACGCTGTCGCGGCCGACCGGCGCGCCGCAACGCAGCGTGCTGCTGTTTTCCGATCACGGTGGCGTGGATGCCGCCAGCCGCGCGTACGCACAGGGGCTGGCGCAAGCCGGCAGCTTTGTGGTCGGCATCGATCTGGACGCCTATATGGCTGAATTGGAATCGCTGCCGGACCCATGCAGCTTCCCGGCGGGACACGTGGAGGAGATGGCGCACTGGATGGAACGCCACGCCAACCTTCCACGCTATCAGCCGCCGTATGTGATCGGCGTGGGCGCGGGTGCAGACCTTGCCTATGCAATGAGCGTACAGGCGCCCTCGGGTACTTTCGCGGGGTTGGCGACACTCGGCTACGACTTCGAATTTCGTGTAACGCATCCGTTCTGTCCAGGCGACGCCGGCGTGGCCACCGCCGCCGATGGCAAGGCGTTCCGCATCGCGCCGGTTCCGCGTTCGCCGTTGCCCTGGCTGGCGCAGCCGTTCGCACCGGGCGCACGCGTCAATGGATTGCTCGGAGACGCTGCGCGGATGTTCGATCTGAAACGCGACGCGACGATCGACGACGGCATTGCGCTAGCCGCGGAACTGGATCGACTGAACCAGACGCAAGCCGCTGTCGCCGCCACCGATGACAGTCTTGCCGATTTGCCGCTGACCGAAATCGCGCCGCAAGTCGCCGGCGACAATCGCATCGCGATCATGCTGACCGGCGACGGCGGTTGGGCCGGTCTGGACAAGGGCGTGGCCGCGGTGCTGGCGCAGCACGGCGTGCGCGTGATCGGGCTCTCCTCGCTGGAATTCTTCTGGCACAAGAAGGATGCCGCGCAGATCACCGACGCGGTGTCGCGAATCGTCGCGCACTATTCGGCGCGGTATCCCGCGGCACGCTTCGCGCTGATCGGCTATTCGTTCGGCGCGAGCCTGGTGCCGGTGGTCGGCAACCGCTTGCCCGCCCCGCAACGCGCACGGGTGGCGGGCGGAGTGATGATATCGCCCGACGACACGGCGGTGTTCGAAATCCACGTCGGCGACTGGTTCGGTTCGACGCAACACGCCGACGCGCTGCCGCTGGCTCCGGAAGTCGCGCGCGCGAAGATTCCGCTGGTCTGCGTATATGGCAGCGGCGAGTCCGACGAATGGTGCCCCGCCGCCGCGAAACTCGGCCCGATGACATTGGTGCAGTTGCCGGGCGGGCATCATTACGATGGCGATTACGGCCGGCTCGGCGCGGCGATCCTGGCCGCGCTGCCGCACTAGTGCTAGATTGCGCCGGCGCCTACCGCGCATGCACCTTTCGCCATCCAGGGGAAACATCATGTCGAACGCGGGTTCGTTCTGGATCAGATGGTCGCCGTTTTTCCTGAGTCTGCTGCGCGCGGTTGCCGGGTTCCTGCTCATGCAGCACGGCATGCAGAAGCTGTTCGGTTTTCCCGGCGCCGGCGGCCACATGAACGTGCAACTTCTTTCGTTGATGGGATTGGCGGGCATCCTCGAATGCTTCGGTGGCGGGCTGGTGTTGCTTGGCCTGTTCACGCGGCCGATCGCATTCATCCTGTCGGGCGAAATGGCGTGCGCCTATTTCATGGTGCATTTCAAGATGAATCCCGTCTGGCCGATCCTCAACCACGGCGGCGAAGCGGTGCTGTTCTGTTTCGTGTTCCTGTATCTGTCGGCGGCGGGCGGCGGCCCGGTGAGCCTGGATCGCGCGATCCGTCGCGTGTAAATTGTTCGGCGGCGACAAACAAGACGGCGCTACGCGCCGGCCTGCTCCTACCGCCCAGTAGGAGCGCGCCCCGCGCGCATGAATCACGCAAGCAACCGTCCTTGGTGCCGGCCCGACCATCCGTGGCCGTGCGTTCGGCGGCGCGAGATGCGATTCAACGCATCTCGCGAAAGCCGCCTCACCCGAACAGCAAACGCCGGTAACCACCGGCGATCAGCGCCGTGGTATCCAGCAACAGACCCGGCACCCACAGCCCGCGCGGATAAGCGAGATACGCGCCGGTCCACTCCGGTTTGAACTTGTCCTTGTACTGGCGCAGGCCCTGATAGTTGTAGAGACGATTGCCATAGCGGAAGGCGAGCGCGGCGAGCTGCTCGTTGACTCGCGCGTAAGGGTGCACACCGACGTTGGCCAGCGGCGCCATCCCCAGGGAAAATTGCGCGTGGCCTTGCGCTTTCGCCCACTGCATCACCTGCGCGAACAGGAAATCCATGCTGCCACGCGGCGCATCCGGGGTCTGCCGCATCAGGTCCACGCTCGCGGTGCCATTGGGTCCGTAGGGCGGTTGCAAGTTGGCGAACGCGATCAATTCATGCTCGCGGCGCACCAGCGCGATCGGACTCCAGGAAAAATAATCCGGGTCGAAGCGGCCCAGCGAGAATCCTTTTTCCGCGGCGCCGCGGTCGGCCAGCCACGCTTCGGAAACGCGCTCCAGATCGTCCAGCAACGCGGTGTCGAACGGCGGTTCGACAATGTGGAATTCCAGTTTTTCGCGCTGCGCGCGATTCACCGCGGCGCGCAGATCTTCCCAGCGCTTGCCGGCCAGTGAAAACTCGGCGAGCGGCACGGTCGCGAGTTCGCCGAGCTTGAACAGGTCGAAACCCAGGTCGTGGAAGCGGTGCAGATCCGGCTCCAGCACTTCGTAGAACACCGGCACGCGATCCTGGTGATCGGCGAAGCGGCGGAAATCCAGGATCGCGCGCTCGATCGCCGCTTCCGGCCCGCTCGGCGGCCCCAGCGCGACCAGCCGGTCGCGAATGGTGCCGTAGGCGATCACCGCGGCGTGATCGGCGGCCCAGAACAAATGCTTGTCGCCCATCAGGGTGAGGTGCGCGAATTCGCCACCTCCGTGTTGCAGGTAAACCTCGCGCGCACGCCGCAATTGCGCGCGATCCGGCAGCGGCAGCGGTGGCCGCCGCACCGCGAATGCCTGCCAGATCAGGTACAGCACCAGCCCGACCAGCGCCGCAGTGGCGCCCCGCGCCAGGCGGGACGCATGTTCGCCGGGACCGACTGCGAAGAAATCGAAACTGTCGTCGCCGATCACCGCCGCCACACCCAGCGCGAAGAACAGCCCGACCACGATCAGCAGGCCGATCAGCCAGCTCCAGTTGCGCGCGGAAGATAGGTTCATCGCCGCGCGCGAGAAATCGGCACGGCGCGTGCGCAACAGCGCCGACACAGCCAGCAGGAACAGTGCCTCGATCCAGTGCAGTCCCTTGGTCATCGCCAGGATCGCGGACAGCCACAACAGCCACTGCACCATGCGATAGGCCACGCGCAAGCGGCCATCGATGCCACGCGCCAGGCCGAGCAGCAACACACCCAGCACGACGCTGATCAGATGCGAACTCTCGATCGCCTCGATCGGCAGCAAGCGATGCAGCTTGATCACGCGCTCGTGCAGCGACGGAATCGCGGTGGTAATCAGTTGCAGGGTGCCGGCCGCGAAGGTGAGATACGCCAGCAGCCGCACGCCGAGATTGCCGAGCAGGCTGGCCGGCAGGCCCAGCACCGCGAACAGCGGATGCGCGGCCAGCCGCGCGCGCGCGCGCGTGAGCGCCGGCACGCGTTGCGCCAGCATGCCCGCGCCCAGCCACAACGCCGTCAGCAGCGGCAGCAAATAATAGGTGACGCGAAACAGGATCAGCCCGGCGGTGACGTTTTCACCCGGCACGCCGGCGGCGGTCAGCGCCAGCAGCAGCAATCCATCGAACACGCCGAAGCCGCCGGGGATCATGCTGGCCAGGCCGAGCACCGCCGCGCCGGTGTATGCACCGAGCAACACGGTGGCATCCACCTGTGCGCCGGCGAGCGTGAGGCACAACCACAACGACGCTGCCGCGAGCAGCCAATCCACCAGCGACAGCGTGGTCAATACCAGTTTCAGGGACAGCGATGGCAGGCCCTGTTCTTCCGGCAGCCAGCGCATCAGCTTGCGGCGCGTGGTCAGCAACAGGTACAGCGGCAGATACAGCGCTGCGGCGATCAGCACCGCGATCGCCAGCACGTGCGTGGCGGCGCCGGGCGTCACCGGCAACGCGCCCGATGCCAGCGTCGCAATCACCAGCGCCGACAATCCAAGCGGCAGCGACAGCACCTGCAAGCCGACCAGCGCGGCACTGCGACGCATGGCCACCCCATGACCGGACAACCCAAGCAGGCGCACGCCCGAACCAATCGCGCCGGAAAGATTCAAGGTATTGGCCAGCGCGTTGGCCACGAACGAAAGCCGCAGCAATTCGCGCGTGCGCACCTCCAGTTTCAGCCAGCGCGCGATTGCGATATCCACGCTGCTGGTGAAACCGACCGCAAACAGCGCCAGCGCAGCGGCATACGCTGCATAGCGTGTCGGCACATGCAACAGCGTGCGTTGCAATTGGCGCAGGTCGAAACCCGCGAGTTCGCGCCAGACCAGCCAGCCGGTGGCCAGCAGAAACGCCAGCGGAACCAGCCAGCGCAATCGCGCCAGCCAGCCGCGGCCGGGCTCGTGGCCGGAAGGTTCGGTGGCGGAAACGGAGGTCATGGCGCGACGGCGGCGGCGAATCGCTGCCGGGCCGAAGCGAAGGCGTTCCGGATCTCGCCCCGTGGTGCCGGCGCGCGAATCGCAACGATTCCCCCCGCTCTCATTGCAGGCCAAGCCATTGCCGGCTGCCCGGGCAACACGCGCATCGTGCATCCTCGTTCCGCAGCGGGCACGCCGCGCGTTGACCGCATTTTAGCCGCGCATCGCTCGCGTGCGATAATCCGCGTCCGCCCGGATGGCGGTACAAAATGGCGGGTGTAAAGCCGCTGGCGTGAACCGCGCGAAGCTAAGGACGATCCCATGAACGAAGCTGTATTGCTTTCGCGCCTGCAATTCGGGTTCGTGATTTCGTTCCACATCCTGTTTCCGGCCTTCACCATCGGGCTGGCCAGTTGGCTCGCGTTCCTGGAAGCCTGGTGGCTGCGCACGCGCGAGGATCGCATCCGGGACCTGTACTTCTTCTGGATGAAGATCTTTTCGGTGTCGTTCGGCGTGGGTGTGGTCACCGGCATCGTGATGAGCTTCCAGTTCGGCACCAATTGGGCGGGCTTCTCGACCGCCGCCGGCAACGTGGTCGGCCCGTTGCTTAACTACGAAGTGCTGACCGCGTTCTTCATGGAAGCGACTTTCCTCGGCGTGATGCTGTTCGGCTGGCAGCGGGTCGGGCATCGCACGCACTTCTTCGCCACCTGCATGGTCGCGCTGGGCACGCTGATTTCCACCTTCTGGATCATCAGCGCCAACAGCTGGATGCAGACCCCGGCCGGTTACGCGTTGCGTGACGGGGTGTTCTATCCAGTGGACTGGTGGAAGGTGATCTTCAACCCCTCGTTTTTTTATCGCCTGCCGCACATGGTATTGGCCGCGTTCCTGACCACCGCGTTCGTGATCGGCGGCGTGTCGGCGTTCTATCTCGCGCATGGCAAATTCGTGGAACGCGCCAAGCTGTGTTTGAAAGCCGCGCTGGTGTTCGTGTCGATCGTTGCGCCGTTGCAGATCATCGTCGGCGATTTTTCCGGACAGGAAGTCGCACGCTATCAGCCTGCCAAACTGGCCGCGCTGGAGGCGCATTGGGACACCAGCTCCAACGTGCCGTTCGTGCTGTTCGCGATCCCGGACGAGAACGCGCAGCGCAATGACTACGCCTGGCAGATTCCGCACCTGGGCAGCCTGATCCTCACGCACTCCTGGAGCGGCGAGGTGAAAGGCCTGCGCGATTTCCCGCGCAATGAGCAACCGCCCGTGGCGATCCCGTTCTTCGCCTTCCGCATCATGGTATTGATCGGCGTGCTGATGTTGCTGATCTCCTGGTACGGATTGTGGAAATGGAAACGCGGCCATGCGTTCACCTCGCGCTGGTACCTGCGCGCGTGGATGGCGATGACGCCGAGCGGCTTCATCGCGCTGGTGCTGGGCTGGTGGGTGGCGGAAGTGGGCCGCCAGCCCTGGGTGGTGTACGGTCTGCTGCGCACCGCGGATGCATCCAGCCCCAACGTCACCGCCGGCAGCGTGCTCGGTTCGCTGATCACCTACATCGTCACCTACTTGCTGCTGTTCGGCTTTTCGACCTGGTACCTGATCAAGCTGCTGCGCACCGGTCCGGTCGCGGCGCCCACGCGCAAGCGCACGCCGGCCACCGCGGCGAGGCCGCTGTCGGTTCCCGACCAGCACGTGGAGGCTGAGCCGGCGCGCTCAGGCGATGCAAAGTAATGCATCCCCTGCGCAGGCCGAAGGCCATTGGCAGGAGCCGATGGCGGGGTTGCCTGGCGAGATCAGGAACGTCGAACCTGGCAACACGCCTCTGGAGTGAACCATGACCGAGATTCTGCCCGTCATCTGGTACTTCATCATCGGCTTCGCGGTGATGATGTACGTGCTGCTGGACGGCTTCGTGCTCGGCATCGGCATCCTCACGCCGTTTGCCGATCACGATGATCAGCGCGACCTGATGATGAACACCGCGGCGCCGATCTGGGATGGCAACGAAACATGGCTGGTGATGGGCGGCGCCGGATTGATGGCGGCATTTCCGAAAGCCTACGCGATCGTGCTGTCGGCGTTGTATCTGCCGATCCTGTGCATGCTGATCGCGCTGATCTTCCGCGGCGTGGCGTTCGAATTCCGCTTCAAGGCGCAGCGCTCGCGCGTGGTATGGGGGTTCGCATTCGCCGCCGGTTCGCTGATCACCGCTTTCATGCAAGGGCTGATTCTCGGCGCGCTGGTGGAAGGCATGCCGCTGACCGGCGGCAAGTACGTCCACGAGCAGGCGTTTGCCTGGTTTTCGCCGTTCTCGATGATGACGGGCGTCGCGGTGGTGTTCGGTTATGCGTTGCTGGGCGCGACCTGGCTGATCCTCAAGACCGACGGCCGTGTGCAGCGCATCGCGTTCGATCTGACGCGCCCCCTGATGCTGGGCGTGATCGCGTTCATGCTGCTGGTCAGCGCATGGCTGCCGTTCGTCAATTCGCACCTGATGGATCGCTGGTTTACCTGGCCGAATTTCTGGTACCTGTCGCCGATCCCCATCCTCACCGTCATCAACGCGGTGCTGCTGTGGCGCGCGGTGCTGGCCAATCGCGAGATCGCGCCGTTCGTGCTGTCGCTGTGCTTTTTCCTGCTGGGTTTCATTGGTCTCGTGGTCGGCATCTGGCCCAACATCGTGCCGCCGAGTTTGACGATCTGGGAAGCGGCCTCCGCGCCGAGCTCGCAATTGTTCGTGATGGTCGGCGCCTTCATCATGATCCCGGCGGTGCTGGGCTACACCGCATATTCGTACAGCGTGTTCCGCGGCAAGGTCGCGGCGGATGCGGGGTATCACTGAAGGAATCGCCTCAAGCTCCTGCGACAGCCGCTTGGTAGGAGCCTCAGCAGGCGACCGCGAGATCCCCGTCATGAATGCTGCTTGGCTTCTGTGCGCTACATCTGATGCCGCGCTCCGGGATTTCGCTTATAGTCGCCACATGGGCGAATCCGATTTGAAGACCGAGCTGGACGCGCTGTCCGCCGCGATGGACCGCGCCACCGAAACGCTGCGCAGGCTGGGCGAGGAAAACGCGAGCCTGCGCCACAGCCGTGAGCAACTCGCTGCTGAGCGCGCGCAATTGATGTCGCGCAACGAACAGGCGCGTTCGCGGGTTGAAGCGATGATCGAGCGCCTGAAGGCGCTGGAAAGTTCGGGCTGAGTGAGCGCGCCTTGATTTTCACCCTCTGGAATCGATGCAGGTGATCAAATTCTTGCTCGCAAGGATTTGATGGGGGTTGTGGGAGCATGGCAATGCGGATCGACATCAGGGTTCATCACATTATTCCGGGCTTCCCGTCATGAACGAATCCATCACCGTCACCGTGCGCCTGCTCGATCGCGAGTTCCTGGTCGGCTGCGCGCCGGAAGAGCGTGAAAGCCTGCTGGCCGCGGCAACGTATCTGGATCGCAAGATGCACGATGTGCGCGGCGCGTCACGCAGCGTCGGCTATGACCGCGTGGCGGTGCTGGCCGCGCTCTCGCTGGCGGATGAGTTGCTGCAGTTGCGTCAGCGCCATGATGAACAATCGCGCGTACTCGGTGATGGCATCGGTGTGTTGCGCCGCAAGCTTGAAGGTGCACTCGTCACCAACGTAAAATAGCGCCAGCGTCCCCTGCGGTGCACGGCAGTGCATCTTCAGCAATTGCCTTGTTCCTAATGTACGA
>Ga0134126_10000986_pt1 | contig 35987 bp, 33 predicted proteins | sample KB31752_FD_96881 | JGI IMG/M metagenome (GOLD analysis project Ga0134126, IMG submission 96881) | Terrestrial soil microbial communities with excess Nitrogen fertilizer from Kellogg Biological Station, Michigan, USA - KB3-175-2 | ecosystem: Environmental > Terrestrial > Soil > Unclassified ...
CAAAGCCATCGTGGCCGAGCAGCTTGGCGTCAAGCAGGAGCAGGTGACCAATGACGCCTCGTTCGTGGACGATCTTGGAGCCGACTCGCTCGACACGGTCGAGCTCGTGATGGCTCTCGAGGAGGAGTTTGAGATCGAGATCCCCGATGAGGATGCCGAGAAGATCACCACGGTCCACCAGGCCATCGAGTACATCAACGAGCGCCGCAACAAGGCCTAGTTGTCGCGTTGGCGCGAGCGGATCGCTCGGAGCGGTTCGCAACGCGGCGCGCCCCTTGCGCCCGGCGGCCCCGAAGGCGCGAGGCCTGCGATGGGCCGGGCAGCCGCGCCGCAAGAATTCCAGGAAACACCTCAAGATGACGGGTAGCGTGTGAGCAAGCGTCGTGTGGTCGTGACGGGCTTGGGACTGATCTCGCCCGTGGGCAGCGCGGTGCAGACCGCGTGGAAGGCCATTCTCGCCGGCGAGAGCGGCATTGGACCGATCACCCGGTTCGACGTCTCGAACTTCCCGGTGCGCTTCGGCGGGCAGGTGAAGGACTTCGACTCGAGCCGCTATTTCAACACCAAGGAACTGCGGCGCATGGACGAGTTCATGCACTACGGAGTCGCCGCGGGCATCCAGGCCGTCGAGGATTCGGGCTTGGACTTCTCGAAAACGGATGCGACGCGCTGTGGTGCCGTCTGCGGCGCCGGCATCGGCGGCCTCGGCACGATCGAGAGCGAGTATGACGCGTATGTGAAGACCGGCAACCCGCGCAAGATCTCTCCTTTCTTCGTGCCGGCGACGATCGTCAACATGATCGCCGGGCACCTGTCCATCAAGTATGGCCTCAAGGGACCGAATCTCGGCGTGGTCACCGCCTGCACCACCTCGACGCACGCGATCGGAATTGCGATGCGCACCATTCAATACGGCGATGCGGACATGCTGATCGCCGGCGGCGGCGAGATGGCCACCACCGTGTGCGGGCTTGCGAGCTTCGCGCAGGCGAAGGCGCTGTCGATGCGCAACGAGTCGCCGACCGAGGCCAGCCGGCCGTGGGACCTCGACCGTGACGGCTTCGTGCTGAGCGATGGCGGCGGCGCCGTCATTCTCGAGGAGTTGGAGCACGCACGCCGGCGCGGCGCGCGCATTTACGCGGAGCTCGTGGGCTTTGGCATGAGCGGTGATGCCTACCACATCACGCTGCCGCCAGAGGATGGCGAGGGTGCTCGCCTCGCGATGGCAAACGCGCTGAAGGACGCCTCGCTGAATGCTTCCGACGTGCAGTACGTCAATGCACACGCGACCTCGACTCCTGCCGGCGACAAAGCGGAGACGCTCGCCATGAAGCGTGCCTTCGGCGATCACGCGCGGCGGCTCGCCGTGAGCTCGACCAAGTCCATGACCGGTCACCTGCTCGGCGCTGCCGGAGTGGTGGAGGCCATCTTCTCCATTCTGGCGATCCGCGATCAGGTGGCGCCGCCCACCATCAACTATCGCACTCCCGATCCGGACTGTGATCTCGACTTCGTGCCCAATAGCGCCCGGCAGATGAAGATCGATGTCGCCCTGTCGAATTCCTTCGGCTTCGGTGGCACCAACGGCTCGGTCATCTTCAAACGATTCACCGGTTGACCTCGCGCCGGTGCGTCGCACGGGCCGCACTCAGTGATCCTCCGCGAGCTCGACGCTTCCCCCCGCGTACTGCGCCAACTGGCGGCGAGCCGCCCCGGGCGCTATCCCGTACTCTTCGACAGTGCCGCTGAGGGACCCCTCAGCAGCAGGAGCGTCCTCGTCGCGCAGCCGACCGGAGCCCTCTGGCTCGATGCGCAGGGGCATCTGCACACGCAGGGGGCGGTACCCGCGCAGGTGGCGGGCCCCGGAGGCGGATTTCTCGCGGCGCTCGCGCGCTGGATAGGCGCGGCCCATCCTGAGCCTCGGCCCGCCGGGCCCGCTTCGCGCCGTCCAGAATCGCTCCCGGTGATTTTGTCGACTGCGCGCCCGTCCGCTGAGTTGGGCCTGCCGTTCGCGGGCGGCTGGGCGGTTTTCCTCGGCTATGAGATTGCCGCCGAAGTCGAGCCGCGGCTGGTCCTGCCGCGGGCGTCTGCGGCACACGCCTGGCAGGCTTTTGCCCTGCGGGTTCCCTGCGCAATCGTGCATGACACCCTGGCGGGGCGAGTGCAGGCGATCGCAGAGGAGGGCGCCGCTGCGGCGCTCGATGCCATCGAGAGCGATATCCGTGGGCTCACCGAGTCCGGCTCCGATTGCGCCGCGGCGCCTGAGCCGCTTGCGGTCGCGAGCATCGTGGAGGAGAACCCGGCCGCTTACCTCGAGCGGGTGCGGCGAGGAAAGGACTACATCCGCGCCGGTGACATCTATCAAACCAACCTGTCGCGGCCGTGGCAGGTCACGCTGCGCAATGATGCCGATATCGCACGGCTCTATGAATGTCTGCGCACGGTCAATCCAGCGCCTTTTGCGGCTCTGGCGCAGTGGCGCGGCACCACTCTGCTCAGCTCCTCCCCCGAGCGCCTGGTGCGCGTTGCGGGCCGGCGCATCGAGACCCGGCCCATTGCCGGGACGCGGCCTCGAAGCCGCGAGCCTGGAGCGGACCAGCGCGAGATGGCGGCCCTCGTGGCGCATCCGAAAGAGCGCGCGGAGCACATCATGTTGATCGACCTCGAGCGCAATGATCTCGGGCGGGTCTGCGAGCCCGGCTCGGTGCGAGTCGATGAGTTGATGTGCATCGAATCCTATGCGCACGTACACCATATCGTCTCCAGCGTCACCGGGATGCTGCGGCCGGAGGTAACACCGCTGGCCGCCCTGCGTGCCGTGTTTCCGGGTGGAACGATCACGGGCTGCCCGAAGTACCGCTGCATGGAGATCATCGCGGAGCTCGAGGGCGAGGCGCGTGGCGCCTACACGGGCTCGCTCGGACTTCTCGGACGGGACGGCAGCATGGATTTCAACATCCTCATCCGCACGATGACCCTGACGGGCCGTCACATCGGGTTTAGAGCGGGCGCCGGCATCGTGGCGGACTCGGATCCCGAGCGCGAGCTCGAGGAGACCCGGGCCAAGGCGCGCGGGCTCCTTGCAGCCTTCGGCGAGGTGCCGCGGGCGGGAGCCGCAGCGTGACCCGATCGTCTGCAACGAGCATGGCCGGGGAACTGCCTGGCGGCGTGTCGGCTCTGGTCAACGGCGTGCCCGGCGGTGAGTTGTCGTTGCTCGATCGCGGACTGCATTTCGGCGATGGCGTCTTCGAGACGATCGCCTGCCTGCACGGACGCGCGCGCTTCCTTGCCCTGCACCTCGAGCGGCTGGCACACGGTTGCCGCGCGCTCGGATTTGCGCCACCGCCGGATGAGCTGCTGCGGCACGAGGTCGGACGGCTGGCGGTGGCCGAGGAGCGCTCGATCGTCAAGCTGATCGTGACCCGGGGCCCTGCGACCGTGCGCGGCTATGCAGCGAGCGGCCGCGAGCAGGCAACACGTCTGGCGATTCGCTATCCTTGGCCCGTGGAAGACCCCGTCTTGCAGGAGCAGGGGGCGAGCGTGCGCATCGCGAAGATGCGCCTCGGCGAAAACCCTGCGCTCGCCGGCCTCAAGCACTGCAACCGCCTGGAGCAGATTTTGGCGCGCAGCGAGCCTGGAGCCGCCGACACTGCCGAAGCCCTCATGCTGAGCAGCTCCGGAAAGCTGGTATCCGGCACCATGACCAACGTGTTCCTCGTCGACGGCCCGGCGCAGTCCCCGCGGCTGCGCACTCCTGCCATCGACTCCTGCGGAGTCGCAGGTGTCATGCGGCGCGTGGTGCTGCGCGAAGCCGCGCGGGCCGGCGTCATGGCGATGGAGTGCGCCTTGTGGCCGGCCGATCTCGCCGCGGCAACCGAGATATTTCTCTCCAACGCCCGGATGGGCATCTGGCCGGTGGGGCGCCTCGGGGAGAGAACCTTGAGGCCGGGTCCGGTGACCCGGCGCATGCAGAGAATGCTGCAACCGCTGCTCGATGAGCCGGCCGATGGCTGACACCAACCGACCCCGCGGCAAGGCGGTCACCCTCGTGCTCCTCGCGCTGGCAGCGCTCGGAGCTGCAATGGCCTATGTGCTGTTGGATGACAATTTCCACTCTCCCGGCCCGGCGGCGCAGGCCATCGAGCTGAAAGTGGCGCCGGGCGAGAGCACTCGCGCCGTGCTCGCCCGCCTGGCCGGCCTGGGCGCGCTCGCGCACCCGCGCGAGGTGGAGCTCTATCTGCGTCTGCAGCGACGCATCCCGCGAATCGAGATAGGCACCTACCAGGTGGCGCCGCACGCGAGTCCGGCCGACATCATCCGCATGTTCGAGCAGGGCAGGGTGGTGTTGGAGCAGATCACCGTCGTCGAGGGGGCGAGGTTTGCCGACTTCCGGCGCGAGCTCGATGCGCAGGCGGACATCGCTCATACGCTGCGCGGGCGGAGTGAGAGTGCAGTGATGAGCGCGCTCGGCCACCCGGGCGAGAGCCCCGAGGGGCGCTTCTTTCCCGATACCTATCGTTTCACGCCCGGCACGAGCGATGCGACCATCCTTTCCATGGCATACGAGCGGATGGCGGCCGTGCTCGGCAAGATCTGGGAGCAGAGAGAAGCCGATCTGCCCTTCGACAGTCCCTACCAGGCGCTGATCCTCGCTTCCGTCATCGAGAAGGAGACCGGCGTCGCCGACGAGCGCACGCGCATCGCGGCGGTCTTCGTCAACCGTCTGCGCCGCGGCATGCGTCTGCAATCGGACCCAACGGTGATCTACGGCCTCGGCGAGCGGTATGACGGCAAGATCCACTCGCGCGATCTCACCACCGATACGCCATATAACTCCTATACCCGCTCCGGCCTGCCGCCAACGCCTATTTCGCTCCCGGGCCTCGAGGCGCTGCTCGCTGCCGTGCACCCTGACCATACGGACGATCTTTACTTCGTCGCGACGGGACAGGGCGGTCACCACTTCTCCAAGACACTGGCGCAGCACGATGCGGAGCTGCGCGTCTACCTCGAGCGGCTGCGCGAGCAGCAACAGGCGGCCGTGCGCCGCCAGCCGGCGGGAAGTCGATGACCGAATCGCCAGGCGCGGCCCATTCGCCGGCCCAGGACGGGCCGCGTAACAGGGGCTTGTTCATCACCCTGGAGGGAATCGAGGGGGCGGGCAAATCCACCATCGCGCGGCGTGTCTGCGAGTGGCTTGCCGGGCGCTCGATACGCGCGACTCTCACGCGCGAGCCGGGCGGCACGCCGCTCGCCGAGCGGGTGCGGCAGATCGTGCTCGAGCGGGGAGAGGAGCCGCTGTCGCCCGTAACCGAGACTCTCCTCATGTTCGCTGCCCGGGGCATTCACATCGGGAGCCTGATCCGTCCGGCACTGGCGCGCGGCGAATGGATCGTTTGCGACCGCTTCACCGATGCGACGCGCGCTTATCAGGGCGGCGGCCGTGGGATCGATCCGGCGTGGATCGAGTCCCTCGCGGCACAGGTGCACGGCGACCTGCAGCCGGATTGCACGCTGCTGCTCGACTTGCCGGTGCCCATGGGCCTCGCGCGCGCCAGGAGCCGCAAGGCGGCCGTCACCGACCGGTTCGAGGCCGAGGCACAGGCTTTCTTCGAGCGGGTGCGCGCAGCCTATCTGGAGTTGGCGCAGCGGGAGCCGCAGCGCATTCATCTCATCGATGCATCCCGCCCGCTCGAGGCCGTGGAGCGCCAGGTGATTGCCGCGCTCGAGCGGCTGGCGCAGGGGGAGGGCCGGTGAGTATTCCCGGATGGCTCACCACCGAGATCGCGAGCCTACGGGGCGCCTACGCTGCCCGCAGGCTGCCGCACGCCATCCTGATTCATGAGGCGCCGGGATCGGGGGGCGAGTGGCTCGCCGGCTGGACCGCGCGCCTCGTCCTGTGCTCGACCCCTGGCGAAGCGCCGTGCGGGCGCTGCAGCCCCTGCCAGCGTGCCGCGCAGGGTCAGCACCCGGATCTCACGGTAGTCCGGCCGCTCGAATCCTCCACCCAGATCCGGATCGAGCAGATACGCGAGCTTTCCGCAGAGCTTGCCCTCACGTCCCACCAAGGCGGCTACAAAGTCGGGATTTTGTCGCCGGCGGATACCATGAACCGCTTTGCGGCCAATGCGCTGCTCAAGACACTCGAGGAGCCCCCCCAGGGTACGCTGCTCCTGCTCGTCGCCACCCAGCCCTCGCGCCTGCCCGCCACCATTCTCAGCCGCTGCCAGAAGGTTCGCATCCGCGCACCGGCGCCTGCCGAGGCGATCGGCTGGCTCGAGGCTACCCGTGGACCGGGCGACTGGGGCAAGGTGCTCGCGGTCCTCGGGGCCGCGCCCATGCTGGCGGCTGGCGCCGATCCGGCCGCCGTCGTAGAGGTTGTCTCCGAGGTTCGTCGCGGGCTCGAGGAAGCCGCGGCCGGCGGGGGTGACCCCGTGGCGACCGCCGAGCGCTGGGCGCGCTCGGAGCTGCCCCTGCGCTTGAGCTGCGTTGAGAATTGGCTCACGGAACGCATTCGCGGCCGCCTGGGCGGCGGCGGCGACTTTACAAAAGTGCGGCCTGGCGCCCATCCGCGTGGGCCCGCGGAAAGCTTAGACTTACGACAGCTTTTCGGGCTCCTGGATACGGTTCGGGAGCTCAAGTCATCGATCGACGCGCCGATCAACCGGGGACTGGCGCTCGAGAGCCTGTTGCGCAGCCTCTCGGCGCGCCCCGTCTGATCCGGGCCGAGGAATAGATTTGAGAGCAGGTGGGAACAAGCCGGGCCTCTTGACGCTCACCATCAAGGACAAGAGCGCGCTGTACCTCGCCTACATGCCGTTCGTGAAGAATGGTGGCCTCTTCATCCCCACCAACAGCAACTACCGGCTCGGCGATGAGGTATTCATGCTGCTCAACCTCATGGGCGAGGATGAGAAGCTGCCGGTGGCCGGCCGGGTGATCTGGGTGACTCCGAAGGGCGCGCAGGGCAAGCGCACGGCCGGAATCGGGGTCCAGTTCAGCGAGCAGGACCACGGCCAGACGCAGAAGAAGATCGAGACCTATCTCGCCGGCGCGCTCGCGGGCGATAAGGCCACACACACGATGTAACGTCCTGCCCGGGATCTCCGGGCGGTCTCAGGCCGATCTGCGCAGCGAGATACCGCTGTGTGTCAGGCCACCCGTCAGCACATACGCATCGAAGCCGCGCTCCACCAGGATGTAGGCAGCGGCGGAGCTGCGCCGGCCGGTATCGCAATAAACGACGTAGGGCACCTTGCGGTCGAGCGTCGTGAGCTTCAGGCGGATGAAGTAGAGCGGGATGTTGAGTGAGCCTTCGATGGCGAGATTCTGATGCTCGCTCGGCAGGCGCACGTCGAGCCAGCGGCCGCCACGCGCGATGATCTCCCGCGCGCGCTCGTAGCTCACCCATTGCAGCAGCGGCTCGTTCATGAGCTCGCGGAAGTCCTGCTTGTTGAGGCGCATCAGCACTCCGTCGGCGAGCATCGTGACGGTGGCGTTGCGCTTGGCCTCCGCGATCAGCGCCTCTTCACCAAAGGTGTCGCCGACGCCGAGCTCGGCGAGCTTGATGCCTTCCTTGTTGAGCGGTGTCTCACGGGTCACGACACATTTGCCGCTCACGATCACGTAGAAGAAATCGCCCTCATCGCCCTGTTTGATGACGACATCGCCCGCCCGATACGGCACGCGCTGCAGGCGCATGAAGATCGCCTGGATGTTGGCGGGGGGAATGCGGTGGAACGCTTTGGTCGACAGCAGCGTCGTCATCCAGTCATCGCCGCCCGCGCCCTCGAGCGACTGCAGCTCGGCGACTTCATAGGTCCCGGTCTGATCCCAGGTGACGATGACATCGAGCAGCTCGCTGTCGATAGAGAGGTAGCTCACCTCATCGACCGCCCGCGCGGTGACTTGCCGCGGAAGCTGCGGGGAGAGTGGCGTGCGTGCCTCGGGGGTGCCGCCGCGGATGATGGCGACGGTGCGCTCGGCTTCCTTCACCTCCACCATACCGGCCACGACCCACACGGTACGCTTGTCGGTATCGCCTTCCTTGAAGAGCACACGGCCCGCGGGCATGGTGCGCACGACGACTTTCTTGGCGAGCGCCGCGAGGTTGTCGCGCTTCAGGCCGTCGAGCGGCGCGAAGGTCTTGAGTAACTGAACGCTTGCTTCGCGTTCTTCGGGCATCTCAGTGACCTGTTGACGTGAACGTTCCGAAGGCCGCCTGTCGGGCGCGGCTCATGCCGTGAAATTATGTCGGATGGTAGCACAGGGTCCCCCGGCCACCGGGGAGCCGTTCACGGTTTTGGCGGTGCCTGTGCTCGAGCGCGTCCTGGCGATTATTGACCACTGTTCGGCTCATCCATCGACCTCAGCCCTGGGGGCCCGGCGCTTTGCGCGCCGTTCCAAATCGCTCCCGGCGATTTTGTCACGACTTTTCGACCGGCCGCTCACCGCCGCCCGCGGTGACCAGCGCCCAGCCGGAGTCGGGCTGGAAGCGGGCGCCATAGCGGCCGGCGAGCTCCTCCAAACGCTCGACCACCGCGGCGACGCCGCGGCTGCGCGCATACGTGAGAGGACCGCCGCGGAAGGGCGCGAATCCGGTGCCGAAAACGACCGCAGCATCGATGAGGTCGGCGTCCTCGGCGATCCGCTCGCGCAGGCATGCGGCGCACTCGTTGACGAGCACGAGGATCAGCCGGTCGATGAGATCGCGCGGCGGCGGCTCCGTTGCGGCCGCGGGCTTGACCGCTTTGCCGTCCTTCCACAGATAAAAGCCGGCGCCGCTCTTGCGACCGAGCTTGCCGAGGCCCACGAGCTCGCGTAGCCGCGTGAGGTTCGGGACGGGACGCCCGAGATCGGCAGCGATGATCTCTCCCACGTGCGCGGCAACATCGAGGCCGACCACATCCGCGAGCTCGATCGGCCCAATCGGCATACCGAAGGCTACCGCCGTCTCATCGATGGCGGCGAGCGGCACGCCCTGTTGGGCGGCATACATGGCCTCGTGCAGGTAGGGCATCAACACGCGGTTGACGATGAAGCCGGGAGCGCTGCGGCAGGGGACGGGCAGTTTGTCCAACTTGCGGGTGAAGGCGATGGCCGCCTGCGCGACGGCAGGATCGGTTGCCTCAGTGTGGATGATCTCGACGAGCGGCATCTGCGCCACGGGGTTGAAGAAATGCAGCCCCGCCAGGCGCTCGGGTCTTGCGAGGCGCTCGGCCAGGGACTCGAGCACGATGCTCGAGGTGTTGGTCGCAAGGATGGCGCCCGGCTTCATTCGCGGCTCGAGGGCGGCGTAGACCTCGCGCTTCGCATCGAGGCTCTCGAAGATGGCCTCGATCACGACGTCCGCCTGCGGGACGCCATCTCCGGCGACATCGGCGCTCAAGCGGGCCACCGCCGCTGTGACCTTTGCCGGATCCCGCAGCCGCTTCTCGAAGAGCTCGCGCGCGCGCCGCAGCGCCGGCTCGATGAATTTCAACTCGCGATCCTGCAGCGTCACCGTGAAGCCGCGCAGCGCGGACCAGGCGGCGATGTCACCGCCCATCACGCCCGCACCCACGACGTGCACCCGCTCGAGGGGTACGGAGCTCTTGCCACCCAGCGACTTGAGGCGATCCTGCAGCAGGAACACCCGGATCAGGTTGCGCGCGGTCTCGGTCGTGAAGAGGTGCGCGATGGAGCGCGCCTCGGCCTCGAAGGCGACAGCGCCGTGGGCGCCGTAGCGCGCCCAGAGATCGATCATGGCGTAGGGGGCGGGGTAGTGCTCCCGACGGGCCTTCCGGGCCACCTGACCGATGAGCGTGCGCTGCACGAAGGAGCGCACCAGCGGCCAGCTGAGCGCCCGCTCGGTGAGACTCGGCCGATGGGGCGGCGGCGGATTCATGATGAGCGCGCGTGCGGCCGAGCGCAGCTCGGCTTCCGGCACGAGCTTGTCTATCAGGCCGAGGCGCAATGCCTTGTCTGCGCGGAGGGGCTTGCCCGTCAGCATCATTTCCATCGCCGCACGCACGCCGATGAGGCGGACGCAGCGAACCGTGCCGCCGAATCCCGGATGGATCCCGAGCTGCACCTCCGGAAGGCCGAGCGACAGTCGCCAATCGTCCGCCGCGATGCGGTAGCGGCAGGCGAGAGCGAGCTCGAGCCCGCCCCCGAGCGCAAAGCCGTGCAGGGCGGCGACGGTCGGGCAGGGAAGCGCCTCCAGCCGATCGAACACCTGTTGGCCGGCGTGGATGAGCCGGTAGCCATTCTCGGCGCTGGTGATGCCAGTGAATTCCTTGATGTCGGCACCGGCGATGAAGCCGCTCTTCTTGGCCGAGATCACCACGACGCCGCGGGGCGGAGGCAATGCGATCCGATCGAGGAGGGCGTCGAGCTCGCGCAGCACGTGGCTCGAGAGCACGTTGGCGGAGGTACCGGGCTTGTCCGCGATCAGCCAGACGATGCCATCACCGTCGCGCTCCATTCGCCACGCGGCGCCTGTCTCGGTGTTGCTCATGAATCAGGCCACGGCCGAGCGCTGCGCGGAGGTATCGGCGCGGACGTGGAAGTCGCACACGAGCGGGCGGTGATCCGAATAGCGGACGTCCGGGACGCGGAAGTCGGTGACTTCGATTCCCTCACTCACCAGGATGAAGTCGAGCTCGATGCGCGGCACCCGTGCGGGAAAGGAGGGCAGGCCGGCAGAATTGGCGCTGCGCAGGCCGGCCGCGCGCATGAAGAGGTAGATCTCGTGCGTGCCCCAGAACGTGTTGAAGTCGCCCGCAACGATGACGGGCTTCTTCGACTTGACGATCAGATCGTGGAGCGAGCGCAGCTGGTACTGCCGCTGACGGAACTTGAGCGACAGATGCACGAGGAAGACACAGACGTTCTCGAGCTCGAGCTCGATGATGAGGCGCTTGATGCCGGTGTCAAAGTAATGGAAGCGCTCCCCGTGCACATGCGGCGCGGAGAGAAAGGCGTTGCCCTGCTTGCGCACGATGGGCATCAGGTGATTGAGCGAGGAGGCACCGTACTTGCACTGGAAGGTCGAGTAGTGGCCGAGCTGGGCGGCGATCGCCTCCGCCTGGTTCACCATGCCCGTACGGATCGAGCCCGTGTCGACCTCGATGAGGCCGACGACATCCGCATGCTCGGCGTGCAGGAAGTCCGTGATGCCGGCGAGCACCTTGCGGTTGCTGCGAAGGTAGCCGGCGCCCGGCACCGGCAGGTGAAAGGCCGGGCCCGTGCCGGTGGCGTAGCGGATGTTATAGACGACCAGACGCAACGTGAAGCGATCCTGCGCTCGGTGGCAAGCCGGGAGGGGCCATTGTATTGCATCTCGGCCGGGCCCGCCGGGGTCGGGGGGTGTCGCCGCCCGCAGTCGGGTCGCGGCGGGCCGAGCGGGCTTCGCGGCGGGCGGCTCTTGTGCGAGACTTGGCCCTATGTCCCAGGCCAATCCAATCCGCCTATTCGTGACGCACGCCTGGGAGCCGGGGGACGATTACCTGCGCGTTTTCGAGTACCTCGAGAGCGCGCGGAACTTCTTCTACCGCAATTTCAGCGCGCCCGAGAAGCGCCCCCCGGGGGACAAGGAGGCCGCCAAGGAGGAGCTACGCCGCCAGATGGCCCCCGTAGAGGCCGTCATAGCCCTCTCCAGCCTCTTCGACGGCAACCAGGACCTCGTGACGTTCCAGCTCCTTTACGCCCAGGCGAGTCAGAAGGCGGTCGTGCTGCTGAAGCCTTTCGGCTCGCAGAAGCCAGTGCCGAAGGCGCTCGCCGACCTGGCGGATGAGATCGTCGACTGGGACGAGCGTGCGTTGGTGGATGCCCTGCGGCGGCAGGCGCGCCACGAGGAGACGACGCGCTGGGACACGATCGAATTCAAGCTCGACTGATCACCGGTCCCAGCAGGTCGCCGTCGTATCCGTGCCACCTGCGTTCTCGGCGCTCTGCTGTCCGGAGCTGCTCAGCGTGAACGATGCACAATCCGAATCGCCGGTTTGCGGGGATTTCTGCGGAATCGCCGTAATCGAGTAGGTCGGGCTGGTGCTCGAGATCGCGACCGTAATCGAGTAGTAGCCGGCAGGGGAATTGGCGGTCCCGGCGACCACCGGACAGGTGTTGGGCGCGGCGGGCGCGTAACTGAAGTATTGTGAATAGCAACGCTGCAATGCCTGCGCGTCCTGCAGCATGGCGCGCGTGGCGTCCGTGCGGTCCGCCCGGCGGATATAGGCCGTGTAGCTCGGGATTGCGATGGCGGCGAGAATACCGACGATCGCTACGGTGATCATGAGCTCCATGAGCGTGAATCCCGCGACGGCGCGGCTGCGATAGTGGCGGTTCGTGTGCATTCCTCATTCCCCCTGGTGCACGGCGACGTTGATGACTTCCGTGTCGGGCGATGATGCCGGGCCTGTGAGCTGCGCATCGACCCGTTGACCGGCCGAGAGCGAGCCGAGCTCTCCGACCGCCGGGCTGCCGGGCGCGATGACATAAGTCTTGCCGTCGATGGTGATCGAATCGGTTCCTTGGATCGCCGTGACGTAACCCGTGATGACGGGGCCCGCGAGCTGATTGGCCTGCACCGCGCCGATGGCCAGTCCTGCAGCCCCGATGACTGCGGCTAGCGCCGAGAGGGTTCTGATGCGCTTCACTGTCGTATCTCCCACCATCCGTTGCGTTGCGTAATGCCGCCGGCCTCGCCGACGGGAAGCACGCTTCCGTTGGAAAGTTGTGTCTCTTTGCTGCCGCAGGCGTTACCCGTGCAGCCCTTCTGCACTATGGTCGGCTCCGAGGCGTACACCGCGCCGAGCGATAGGCCTACGGCATTCAGGCCGGACGAAGTCTGATCGCTGCTGTTGAGGCTGCCGTCGCCGTTGGCGTCGAGCATCGGCTGCGGGAAGGACCCGCCCGTCGCGTAATTGAGCACCATCAGCCACGAGTTACCGCCGCTCGTACAGGGGGAGCTATTCGGCTGGTAGGTGGTCACGACGACTCCACCGCCCGCCTCGACCTGCGGGTTGGTCACGATGCGCTCGCCCGAGGCGAGGGCCAGATCAATGTACCAGCCGCGCGAAGTCGGCAGGTTCACCGGATTGACCGTCGGCTCGACCCGAACACTGATGGCGCCGCTCGGCCCGCTGACGGTGCTGTTGGCGAGCGTCTGGGCGACGAGATTGCTGCGCGTGGGAATGCCGGAGAATCCGAGTGGCGATGCCGACCCGGTCGGTGGGTCGAAGATGCCGTAGAGGGTCTGCACCCCAGTGCTCGCCAGGTCCGAGATTCCGAGAAGCTGGCCGGTGCCCACCACGACTATGGTGCCCGGCAGCTGCGGAAACTCCGGATTGAGGGTGACCGCCGGTGCCGTGGTGATCGGCTGGATGTTACCGCTCGCATCCCGCGCCTGGTAGAGAACGCTGACTACCCAGGACGAGGGATCGCTATTGGTGATATCCACGCGCCAGACGTTCCCCTGCAGGTCGCCGGCATACACCGTATTGGCCGTGCCGGAGACGTTACCAAACGTATTCACCACGGCGACGCTCGACAGGCCGTTGGGCAGCGACGCGTTACACGCCGTTGGCACGGCTGCGCACAGGTCCACCTTCGCCACGACGGTACCCTTCTGTGGCTCGAGCGCATAGAGGACCGGCTTCTGATTCGTGCTGTTATAGCCGTTACCGAACATCACGAGCCATCCGGCGCTCGTGTTGGCGAACGCGGGCGTGCTGTAGGACAGCCCCATGTCGCTGTCGCTGAACTCCCACAGCACGTCCGAGGAGAGCTGGGCCTCGGTGGTGATCGAGTCGGCATTGGTGATGTCGAGAGCAAACACGCTCTTACCGCCTGCGCCTTCGGTGCCGGCCAGCACGGTGTGCCAGGTCGAGTCGCTCGCAAACTGCACGTCCGCGGCCTGCGGCGAGCCGTTTACGTAGAAGAGGTGGCTCGCATTGTAATAAGGGTCGACGAGGTTGACGAGATTGGCGAATACGCCGTTCGGGATGTAGGCGAAGCGCTCCTGTCCGGTCGCCGCATCGATGGCGTGCAGCATGCCGTCGTTCGCGCCGATGTAGATGATCGGCTTACGGGTCGAGTGTGCGGCGGCGAAGGTAAAATACGACGATTTCTGGGATGCACTGCTGGGTGTTCCCACGTAGAGTGGCGCGCTGTCGACGATGTCGCCCAGCTCGTGCGCGCGATTGCGGAACGTGCCGCCGTTGCGTTGCTCGAGCGCGCTGTTTCCGCGCAGAAAGTTGAGTACGTCGGAGCCGTTCGTATCGGAAGTGAAAGTCGATAGAGCCTTGCCGAGGTTGGTCGTCGAGGAAATGCCGTCGGGCACGAGAGAGGCATTCCAGCGGAAAGGCGTGCCCTGGCCCGCAACCGGGTCCCAGGTCGCGATGAGGCGACCCGTATCCCAGTTCTGGGCATCGAGCTGCGTCCTGGCATCCCACACTGCGGAGCTCGGCGTAGTGTTGACGGCCCCCGTTTGCGGATTGATCGGGTAGGCGATCACATCACCGGTCCAGTCCTGGTACGTATCCGAAGTGGTGAACTGCACCAGATAGGCGGTCGACCCATTGCGCAGGCTCGTCGCACTGACTGCCGTGGAGGCCGTCGACTGGGTCGCGGCAAGAATGTTGACGATGATGCCCTGGAGGGCATTGGTCAACGCGGTCGGGCTGGTTGCGGCATAGTAGCTGCCGGTGCCGCCGGCCATTGCCATGGCCTTGAGGACGTTGGCTGCCGCCGGATTCTGCGACGGATCCACGCCCGCACCGAGGCCGATCACGTAAGTCTTGACGGGGTTACTGCCTGTGTTCAGCGCAGCCAGCTGGTTGATCGTATCGATGACGGCCTGATCGTTGGTGCCTGCCGCGTTCAAGGAGCCATCCGAATTGAAGGCGACGGTCTCACCCCAACTGGTCGCGGAGGTCGTGCCGGGCGGCGGCCAGGAGTGTCCCTTCAGATCGAGCGTCGGCAAGCCGTCGGTGAGGAGAATCACGTACCGCTTCGCCGGACAGCCATTGCTCGAGGGCGGATTGCTGCTGGTGTAATACGAATTGGCCCCTTTGAGCAGCCCGGGCAGCGCCGACTGCCCGGCGCTCGCCTTGATCTCGGTGGAGGCGGTTGAATTGGTTTCAGGGGCGAGGAACGAAGTGAACTTGGAGATCGCGGTAGCCACCGTGCCCGAGGTGGGAGTCGAGCCGGCGCTGGTCATGGGTACCGCGACATTGGCCGCCGTTGCCGATTGGCTCGCGCCATAGCCGAAGCCGCGCTGGATGTACATCGTTTGCGGGGTGAAGGGGACGAAGCCGGCATTGGTGGGCGTGGTGGTGGTCGCGCAGGTATTGATCTCGTTGCTATAGCTTTCCGAGATACTGCCGGGGCTCGAGTTGTAGTTCGCGAGGGTATAGGCGGTGTACGGGCTCGACGGATTCGGGCCGCCGTAGGCCAGGCATACTGGTGCGACTCCGCCGGCATAGAGCACATCGTTTATCAGCGGATCGTCGCTGCTCGCCGAGATCTGCATGTACTGCGAGGTCGCCATGCTGCCGGTGACCTGCCCGCTGCTGTCGATGGCGGAGCAGTCCTTGTACACCGTGTTGGTCGTCGCCAGAGAGGTATAGTTGTAGCACGGGTTGGTCACATAGCGGCTGCTCGGGTCCGGGGAGCTCGTGAAGACGAAGCCGCTGCCGGTGGGGCTCATCTCATAAAGCCACGTGGTGTAGAGGCTCACTCCCGATGTCTTGTAGTCGAGCAGCGCGAAGTCGGCGTCAGCCATGAAGGCGTTCAGCATCGCCGTGATGGATGCTTTGGCCACGTTGAGGCGGCTGGGGGAATTGTCGACCAGCTCCGTGCCGGAAGTGACGGTGTAGGGGGCACTGCCGCTCGAGCCGGCATTGAGCGGCGGCGTGAATCCCGATGGAATGGTGAAGTTGGCTGGAGAGCTCGAGCTCTGCAGCAGAGCATTGGCGGCGCTGAGGGATCCCGAGCCGGTCATGATGGCGCCACCGAGATTGCCGTCCATGGACTCGGAGTTGCCGAGGGCGATCACGATCTGCGGGTGCGCCGGAATGGCGATGGTGAGAGGTACCTGGGCGATGGAGAGGGGAGTAGGCGCCGACGCAGCCCAGGCGAGTCCCGCCGAGGAGCCGATACTCAGGCCGGCAAGGATGCCGAGCGCTCGCCGGAAGATCTGTGTTTTGGACGGCATGGTAGGTAAACCTCTCACTGCGGAGGCATCGCGGAGACGATGCTCTGGAGCGTCACGCTCGAGCTGCCATCGCCGCCCTGGGCATGAGCGGTGATCCGATATACCTGCCACTGCGGATTCACGCCGTACGAGGGTGCGTTGAGCTGCACGCCGGCGCCGGCCACCGGGGGCAGGTGCTCGATGATGATCTGGGGCGCCTGCGGGGATTGCGGCACGTTGCCGAGCGCAGCGCCGGAATACTGCATCGATTGCGTCCCGGGGCTGCTCCAGTTGATCGTGTCGGCGATGCTGGCCGCGGTCGCGTTCAATTCCGTCGTGAGATCGTATAGTCCGCTGGCGTCGGCCAGGAAGTCCGCGTCGGTGTGCAGCGCGATGATCCCTTCACCGTCGCGCAGCGCCGCTTCCGCAGACTGAAGGGCCAGCTGATGGTTATCGTCGTTGCGCGCCATGCCTTCCTGGGCTGTCTGCAGTCGCGCCGCGGTGATTCCGATCAGCGTCAGGATGAGCAGGAGGATCAGCGCCACGACGAGCACGGCGCCGCGGCTCCGGCGGTAGCCGCGGGAAAAGCCCCGGAGCCGCACCAAGTGCGCCAGATGTTGGTCAGTGTAGGGCATCGCGCAATCCAATGGTTTTCGTGAAGACTCTGCGCATGCGGGTATCCCTAGGCGCAGTCACCGTTACGCCGAGCAGGTTGAAAGTCGGAGCTGCCGCAGGAGCCGGAACGGAGCCGGGCGGGCTCGCCACCAGAACGGCGACCTCGAGGCTCACGACCGCAGAGAAGTCGGGAACCTGATCGGCAGTCACGTACGCGATCCCGGAGCCCGAATTGAGGCCGTAGAGAACCTGCATGTTCTCGACATCCTCGACGACTTCGCCATCCGTGAAGATCGCCGGACCCACCTTGCCGTTCTGCAGGTCGAGGCGCCTGAGCGCGGAGTCGCCGTCGGCCCCGACGCCGATGTAAAAGACGGTGGTCGTCAGTGGATAGACCAGCGCACCGGCGGAGAAGTCGATCGGCAGGGCGGCCGCGGCATTCCCCGGAGCTCCCGTCGTGCCTCCGAAACTCACGGTCGCGGGCGTGCCTGCCGTGACGCCGCTGATCTGGAAGGGCACCGACCTCATGCAGTTGGAGATCACGGCAAGCTGGTTGGCCTGCAGATTGCCGGCGCTCGATACCGTGAAACTGCTCGACCCGGCAGGCGCGTCGGCCGTCGTGTAGACGGGGGTCGCCTGGGGGAGGGTCGAGCGTACGACCACTACGTCACTCCCTTTCACCTGCTGATTGGTAGCGCCAGTGAACGCGGCGTCTAGGTTGGGTGTCCAGTTGCTTGCAGCGGCGCCTGCCGTGGCGGTTGCAGGTAGCGTGAGCGTGCCGCTCACGCCCGTTCCCGTGGCTTCGTAGCCGCCCACCGCGTATCGAAAGTCATAGGCCAGCGGTGCGCTGCCGATATTGAGCACGGTGTCATCGATGTTCGAAGTCACAGTGGCGCCCACGGCGGTAGTCGTCGCGTTGGCGCAGCCCACGAAGCCGGCGCTTCGGGCGAGTTGTGCGATCGAATGGAGCGCGAAGCGACCCTCGTCGGCGACCGAGCCCACGCCCGAGGTCGACTGATAAGCCGAGCGCGTGCCGACGAACATGGAAATGAGCGCGGCGGTGAGCATCAGCCCGAGGGTGACGGCCACCATCAGCTCGATCAGCGAGAAGCCGGCGTTGGCGCGTCTCACAGCACGGTCTCCAAGGTGATGGAGACGTTTCCTGCGGCAGCTCCGAATGCCTGTTGAGCAACGGTGTCGTTCCATTGCACGGTGACCGTGGCAGTCACGTCGCTCCCCCCGGTGACGGGATCCGTCACGTTGGCCGTCGTAACCGAGCCGGTTCCCGCAGGTAATCCCTTGGCCAGATCATTCTTCCACTGCCACAGGTCCAATTGCGCAATGGTCGCATTGCTGCAGGGCGAGGCGGCGGTGCTGCAGGTCACTCCTGGATCCGTGACGGTGGCCGTCGAGGCGCTGTACCCGCCGCTCACCGCGGTCTGTCGATTCGCCCGCATCGAGTCGAGGATGGAGTAGGCCAGCGCTGTGGCCTGAGTGCGCATATAGGCGCTGTCGTTGGCCCGGGAGGAAACCAGCAACAGCTTGGCGATTCCGAGGAGGCCGATACTCAGCACCAGCAGGGTGACGAGGACTTCCACGAGGGTGAACCCGCTGTTGCTGCGAGCCGTGTGCGTAGCGTGCATGGGTTGCTCGGGTCTATCGCGCATCATGGGCAGGTGAGTGCAGCACCGGTAACGGTCTGACCGACGGTGGAGGAGGATGCGATGCTTCCCGTGAGACTCACCTGGACGTAGCGCGCTGCGGCCGCGCCGCGGGAATCACATAGGGTGAAGGCTGCAGGCGCCGCCACCATGCCGGTCGAGAGAAACGTGACGGTCTGCAGGCCGTTCGCCTCCGTCAAGGTCGTGCCGGTTGCCAGCGGCGGCACCGTAAAGACCGGGGCGGCTCCGGCGGCTCCGCTCAACACGATCCATCCCTGCGCCCAGGGTGCGGTAGTGCTGCAACTCGTCCCATTGGTCGTCGGGCAGAGCGAAACGGCGGTATCCTGCTTGATCGCTTCGCTTCGTGCGGCATTCAGGCTCATCACCAGAGAGTTGGCGGTCGTCCACTGGCGATCGTTCCTGAGGAAGTTTTGCAGCGCCGGAAAGGCGATGACCAGGAGGATCATCGCTACTGCGAGGGTGATCATGAGCTCTATCAGCGTGAAGCCGGGCTCCTTGGCCGCAGCTCCGATACTGGGCTGCTCATGCGGCCCCGCCGGCGTACGCACACCACGCGCCCGCGTGGATGCGGGCTCGCGGTTTTCGAATGTCTGACGGCGTACTGCTTTTGTTCCGCAACGCATATGAGCCTTGTTCCTAACTCATAAGAGCGGCTGAACTTTACCTGAAACGGAAGCGCTGCCTGTTGCGCGATGCTACAGAATGTGGGGCTACGCCGACGAGCGGCGCCATCCGCCGGATGGACGGAGGGAGGGGGCGCGGACGATGAAGCCTATCCCTGAGGGAAGCGCTCCACGACCGGGAAATACCTCATCGGCTGCGTCAAGTCAAATGAGACCAAACGAGGGTGCCCTGCGGTCGGCGTCCCGACGGCAGGGTGCGGCAGACGATGCGCTGAAAGTAGCGTCGTTCCAGTGCCGGATCGGTCACTGGCCCCAGCAGGTCGAGGAGGAATCGGCGCTCGCGCTGTTCGTGGACGACTCCTGTCCGGCCTGCGTGACCGTGAATGTCTGGCAGTCCGAATCACGATCCTGTCCCTTGCCGGCGATGGGCGTGGCGCTGAGCGTGAATGTCGCCGGCGAGGTTGCCGTGGGGGCGTTTATGTTGGTGGGTTGGTTCACATCGTAGTAGCCGCTGCCGACCACCTGCGGCCAGGCCGTGTAGCCCAGATTCGCGGCGACGTCGGTGTATACATTGTTGGTTGCATAATATCGCTCTTCGCGGCTCGCCAGGTCGAGCAGGGCGCTGCGGGCATCGGTACGGCGGGACTCCCGGATCTGGTGCAGATAGACCGGGAATGCGATGGTCATCAGAATCGAAGCGATGACCACGGTGATCATCAGCTCGATCAGGGTGAAGCCCCGATCGCGCGTGGCCGCCCAGTGGAGGCCCGCTCGGCTGTCATGGCTGTGCGTCATGGCGTTCATCCTACCGCAGCTCGATCCAGGTCTGGCGCGAGCCGCTGATGTTGTTCGCGGGCTTGATCTGAATCGGTGCTCCGGGCCCGCCGTTCGTGGTCTGGAAGATCAGGAAGTAGTTCGTGCCGCCGTTGCCGTTGGTGGTGTCCACCTCCGAGGAGGTGCCGGTCGCGTCACCCTCGTAGCCAACGGTCGTGGTATTGAGGTTATTGGTGGAGCTGGTGGTGGTCACGAAGAAATTGGGCACTGGACCGCCGGTGCGGACGTCGAGCGCATACGTCCATCCTTTGTCGATGTCCGGCGTACACATCAGGGGCGAATCGATCGCCGGCAAGACCGAGTTGAATACGATCGCGGTGCCCACGACGATGGGATTGAAGATGACCTGCTCGTAAGTCGTGGTCGAGAAGGCCGTGGTCGTGCCCGGAAGAGCGATGTACCAGCCGAATTTGGTGTTGGCGCTGCTGCCGCCGGTGCAGGTCGAGGTTCCTGCCCAGCAGACGGTGCTCGCGGTTTGGATGACACGATCGCCCGTCGAGGAGTCGATGCCGACCGTCTGCAGCTGAAGATTGCCGTATGCCAACGTATAGGGAGAGGCGAGGCTGGTGAGGGTGCCCACCGTGGCCGCCGGCACGCTCGCGAACTGCGCGGAGCTGTGCGAGTTCCAGGCAGCCATGTTCCAGTCCCAGACCCCGTAGTAGTACTGCGTTCCGGTCTGATAGCTCACCTGGGTCGTGTTCGTCTGCGGGAACTTCTGCCCGGTGCCGAACATGAGCATCAGCTGAGTGGTCGAGCCGATCGGTCCGGTGACGAAATCCGGCTGTATGGCCGAAGTGATGGGCTGACCGGAGGGGGTCGTGAAGATCGGGCCGGGCGTGACGCCCCAGCCCGAGGGGCTGCTGCTGGTGAGATCGAACCGCCAGACGTTGCCCTTGAGATCCCCCGCGTACACGTAGTCGACCACGTGATCGCCATCCAGATCGACAGGTGTGACGTACGCGATGCCATTGCTTCCCGCCGCACCCGTGCTCAGATAGTAGAGGGTCTGCGTGCCGGTCGTGCCGATCGTGAGCACGAAGATGCCGGCATCGCCGCTCGCGCTGCCGATGCCGTTGCCGAAGAGCACGGCCCAATTGCCGTTGTGCAGCCGCCGGATCTGGGGGGTCCCGTAGGTATTGCCGAGATTCGCGTTGCCACTGCCGTCCGTGCAATTGCCGGTAGCGCCGGACACCGCGTTCGTGCAGATCATGCTCGCGGCTCTCCAGTCGCCGACGACCAGCGATGACGCGTTCCCCTCGGTGAAGCTGGTGGGGTCGGTGACATCCAGCGCATAGATCTCGGCGCCGCCGGCGCCGAGGCCGCCGACCAGCCACGTATGCCAGGTGCCGTTGTAAAAGAGGTCTCCGGAACCCGGTGTGGCATCCACGAAGAAGTTGTGGCCGTACTGCGGATTCGAGTAGTCGATCTGACTGTTGGTGGCGCTGTGAATCGTCTTCAGAACCCCGCGCGGCATGTAGGCCAGCACTTCCTGTCCGGTATTCGTGCTGCTGTCGTAGGTCGTGCCGGCGGAGTTGTACGAGCCGGCGCTGAAGCCGTGCAACAGGCCATCGTTCGCTCCAACGTAAACGACGTTCAGCCGTGTCGCCTTCGCTTGCGCGTAGGCGTCATACGTCTGACCGGCGTTCTCCGTCATCGTCGCCGTCGGGAACAGCCGGTCGCGCCAGTTGACGGGCGACTCGTAGGCGCTGAAGATCGACTTCGAGGGCGGGCCCACCCAGGCCGAGCTCGAATCCATGATGTCTCCGAGCACCGAATCGCGATCGCGGTAGACCTGAGTGCCGGAGGCGCCGCTCGCGGGGATCTCATTGCTGCGGTCGCCGCGCAGGTAATCGAGGCGGTACTCCGTCGCGGAGCTGTCGCCTGCATCGAGGTCCGCCTGCTCGGTGGCGCTGATGCTCGACCATTGCAGCGGCACGCCGGTCGTGCCGTCGGAGGTGAGCATCACACGGCCGCCCGTGCTCGAGCTCTGCCAGGGCTGAGCCGTCGTCGGACCGGTCTGACCGGTGGTCGGGCAGCTCGCACCGGCCGCCACGCCCGTGAGCGAGCAGGACGCATCCCAGTTGGCGGAGGCGGCGATGGTCAGATTGCCGGAGCTGTCGGTGAGGAGCGTGTTCGCCGTCAGTCGCCCGGTCCAGTTGGTCGGATCGTAGTAGCCGAAGTAGGCCTGCGATCCGTTCTCGACCTTCGAGGACTGCTGCTGGTTGACCGTGGTCGAGCTTGCCGCCTGCGTCACCGGCGTCGCCTTGAAGCAGAGGATCTCGTGAATGTTCGAGGCGCCACCGGTCGAGCCTGCGAACCCGAAGCGTACGGTCGCGGGTACGGTGCCGTTGGATGCGCCGATGCTCTGATTCTTGATGACGTTCGTCCAGGCCCCGCCGTTGTAGCTGTAGTCCAGGGTCAGCAGGCCATCCTCGGTCAGCCGCAGGCGGTAGGTGATCGGCGTGGCGCTCTGCCGGGAGTAGCCACCGGCGGAGTATTCCTTGGCGATGGTGCTCGAGATGACGGTGAATGCGTTGGGAATCGCGGCATAGTCGTTCACCTTCGTCCCGGTGTTGGTCGGGGTGGCGGGCGTCGTCGAAAAGTCCCACAGGGTGCCGGTTGAGCAGGTGTCATTGACGGCAGTCTGCTGCTGCGGGCCCGTCAGCGAAGATGGATAGTAGTTCTGGTATGTGGCATTGAGCCAATACCAGTCGATGCTGCCCTGGCCGCGCAGGCCGATGCGGTTGGCCATCTGGCCACCGCCGCTTGCGGTGTTGTCGGCGTAGCTGTGCTGGAAGTTGCTGACACCGAGGGTGTTCTGCGAGCCGTTGAGGAAGTTGCCGTACTCATCGATACCGAGCCCGAGGTAGCCGCCCACCATTCCATGGTAGTCGGCGTTGGTCATCGAGCAGGAATAGCCGAGGCTGCCTCCCCACGAGCCGATGTGATCGATCGCGCTATTCGTCATGTCGACGCTCCCATCCATGAGGAAGAAGCTCATTCCGTCCGCGCCGTCGTTCTGGCTGGGAGCCTGCTCTATGACGGTGCTCTTGGTGCAATTCGTTCCGGAGAGCGTGTAGCCGCTCGGGCAGCTGTAGCTGGCGGTTGCCGTGACCGTCAGGGTGCAGGTGGTGCTCGAACCCGACCCGGAACTGTTGTAGCCGGAAGGGCAGCTGTAGTTCGGCGTCGCTGCAGCCGTCTTGGTACAAGTCGTACCCGCGCCCGATCCGGCCTGGGTGTAGCCGCTCGGGCAGCTGTAGCTCGCGGTGGCCGCGGCGATCGTCTCGGTGCAGGTCGTGCCCGCCCCTGATCCGGCTTTCGCATAGCCACTCGGACAGCTGTAGTTCGGCGTCGCCGCGACCGTTTCGCTGCAGGTGGTGCTCGCGCCCGAGCCCGACGCCGTATAGCCGCTGGGACAGCTATACGTGGGAGGCTGAGTGTTCGAGCCTTTCTTGCAGAGCGAGCCCGAGAGCGTCCAGCCGCCGGGACACGATACTGTCGGAGCAGCGGTCAAGAGGCAGTTCGTTCCCGAGAGCGTGCCGCTCGAGCAGCTGTAGGTCACGGTCGGGGTGGCCGTGAGAACGCAATTCGTGCCCGACAGCGTTCCGCTCGAGCAGCTGTAGCTCACAGTCGGCGTCGCGGTCGTGATGCAATTCGAGCCTGACACCGTACCGCCCGAGCATGTGTACGTTAACGTCGGCGTAGCAGACTGGACGCAGTTGGAACCGGAGAGCGTGTAGAAATTGGGGCACGAATAGGTCGCGGTGGCCGAGATGCTCGTCGTACCTATGCACTGGCCGCCGCTCAGCGTCGATCCTGAAGGACAACCCACCCCGTTGCCGCCCGAGTCGCCACGATAGGTGACGGTCTTGAAGGTGATGTCGAGCCCCTGGCTCGTCGAGAAGGCGTTCTGCGAAATGATGGCGCCGTTCTGATGATGGCCGCCACCGTAGGTATGTGTATTGGTCGCGGCCCCGGTTGCCGTACTCGTATTGCCGCAGGAGTTACCTCCCTCCTTGGTGCACCCGTTGGTGAAGCGCAGGGCGCCAAAGCCAGCCGAGTCCGGGAGCGTGACCGTAGGTCCGGTGCTGCCGTTGTATCCGCCGACGAGCGGTTCCCCTGAATAATAGGAGGAGTCGATCGCAATGCACCCCGGCGGCGATCCGGGACTGCTGCTCGAGCTGTTGCTGCTCGCCGTCAGGCAGGCGCCGTTGAAGAAGTACCAGTTGTTGGTCGTCGCGGCACCGGTGAAGTCTTCCTGCACGCTGCTGCTCGCGGTCTGCGCGTAGCCGCTCTGGATGCAGAGGACGCTGCAGAGGGCCAGCAGGAGGAGGGTTGTCAGCCTGTTGCGAAACATGGCTTGTCTCCGGGCGCTCAGGGGCCTGGCGCCTTGGAAATGAAGCGGACCTGGTAAGTGCTCTCGACCACCGCCACCGTGTTCCGGGCGCCGGCGTAGGACCAGGCGTCTATGCGGTAGTCGACGGCGTTGCTGAGCGTCGCATCGACACCCAGCTGGGAGATGTATACGACCGGCGCGGAGTAATACGTCGACAGTCCGCCGGAGGTACTGATCGGGAAATAGCTGCTGCCCGTCGCGTTCACCGGGTTGTAGCTGTAGCCGACCTGGCCGCCGCCGATCACCCAGGGAACGTTGCCCACCGTGCCGGAATCGAGGGAATTGGCCAGGATGTCCGTGCAGATGGCCGGGGCGCCGGTGCTCGATGAGGCCTGAGCGGAGCAGTCCACCGCCGGAGTGGACGTGACGTTGTTCACCAGCCACTGCTCGGCATATTGCTGGGCGCTCACCGAGGCCTGCAGAGCACGCTGCTTTTCCATGGTGTTGCCCGCGATCCGCTGCTCGAGGCCGACGCCGCGGAACATCGCGAGCGCGAGGAGGGTCACCACGACGAGGAGCAGCATGGTGGTGATGAGCACCATGCCGAGCTGTGTGGATTTGTGTTTCAACAGCATGGTGGCCGCTCCATCAATCCCGGCCCATTACGCCGATGACGCGGCGGAAGGTGACGTGCTGGTTGCTCTGCCCCGGCAGGCCATATAGGGGATTCAGGAACGTGAGCTGCACCATCACGGAGCTGACATTCTGCCAATAAGCTGCCGTCATGTTTGTTGCCGGTATGTAAGTATCGACGTTGTTGTCGATACCGGCCGTACTGACACCGTACCAGACCTGCATGTCGGTAACGCCGTCGACCAAGGCCACCGCGGGGTTGGCGGCGCCGGTGCTTGGCGTCACCTGGCAGAAGAGCTGGTTGCCGGAGACATAAATATTGCTCGTGTACGTGACGTTGGTGCCGAGATTGTTGGTGGTCCCGTCGCAGAGGCCGATGCCGTCGCCGTTCGCCGTCATGTAGCGCACGTAGATCGAGTCATGAGGCGCCGAGGCGCCGCTCGGGGGGCCATAGACGGACTGCCCGCCCTGGAAGTTGAGCGGAGCGCCGGTGGACGGGAGCGCGGCCACCTGGCTGGTGGTCGTCGGGTCCGGGAAATACCCGGCAGAGGAGACGGCGTCCGTCAGTACGGACATGGCGAAGCGCTCCTCGTCCTGGAGCTTGGCGATGCCGCTCTGGTCGCCATATGCCCGGTGCACTCCCTGCTCCACGACGATCACGCCGCCGATCAGGAAGAGCGCGATGAGGATGGCGATCAGGAGCTCGATCAGCGAGTAGCCGGAGTGACGTGCGTCACGCGGGCCCGCGCTGGCAGAGGGGAGCTCGCGCGCGAGGAGGGTGGCGCTCATGGGTTCACCACGAGCTGATAATGCTGGGTCTGGGCGGCAGTGTTCTCCTGGGCATTTGCCGCGACCATATTCTCCTGCCAGGTGATGGTGATCTGGCACGTGACCACCCCCACGTTGGCGCCGCAGCCAATGGCGGCGGTCGAGCCGGGCAGCACGCCTGCCATATCGGACATCCAGTGGTTGAGGTCGTAGGCCGCCATCTTTGCAGTGGTGGTGCACGGAGCATCGGAGCCACCGAAGCTGCAATCAGGCGTGGTCGCGAGGATCGGATCGGCGCTCGTAATGCTGCTGCTCGCGGTGTTGACCGTGGTGGTTGCCGCCGGGGTTCCTGCCCAGTAGTCCCGGTCAGCGTGCATGGTGGCCGCGATGCTCGAGGCTTCCAGAGCAGCGAGCGCGCGCGTACGCGATATCCCGGTGTTCGACAGCATTAGCGCCTGCAGCTTCGCAATGCCGAGGAGCCCCACGCAGATGACGAGGAGAGCAACCATCACCTCGACGAGGCTGAAGCCCCGGCCGCGGCGGGTTGGATCGTAGCGGCTCATATGCAGGTCACATCCGAGGAGTGCGTCTGCGTCGTCATCATTCCTGCCTGATTGATGTCCAGGCAACGCGCGTATGGCTGATCGTTGGCGGAGTCGTTCAGGGTGATTCGGGTGGCCCCGCTGCCGAGGCTCGCGAATCCCTCCCTGTTGAAGGTGACCGTAGAAGCGGCCGGGCTCGCGACGAAAGTATCGGCGGACGAGAAGGCATTCTGGATGCGCAGCACGGAACCAACGCTGTCGACGGTGCCGTCGTGATTGACATCCGAGAAGATGATCCAGCCCTTTTGCCAGGTGGCGGTCCCCGATGCCGCGCACGAAGGGCTGGCGGCGTTCGTGCTTTGCGCCACGCAGACCGTCACGTACTGGCCTTGCCGTACGGCCTCGGAGCGGGCGTATTGCAGGTCGCCGAGCAGTGAGTTGACTTCGGTGGCCATTCGGTTGGACGTGGTGACGTAGCGGAACGAAGGAACGCCGATCGACATCAGAATGGCGGCGAGGACCACTACGATGAGCAGCTCGATGAGCGTGACGCCGGCCTCCATGAGGGGCAAGCGGCGTGTCGTCTCTGTCGAGCGACAACTACGGTGTGTTACGGTCAGGTGTTGCACAAGTTGTATGTCTGCAACCAATCTGCGGCGGACTCTACGCGAACGTGAGCGCTGCTTCCCGTGCGATAGGCCGTAACGGCGGCCTATCCGACCGGCGGCGGATTCGCGGGGATGGACGGGGTCACGGGGCAGAACTGTGGAACCTGCCCTGGACACGGGGAGCGCGATGTGATCGCGCGGGTTGCCGGCACGGGCCCGGCGAATGAGGGTCGGGCCCGGTGAGTTGCGGCTGCGATCCGGTCCGGTGCACTGCGTCACGGGCGCCCGGGGTTATGTCCGATAGGCTCCCGACATGTGCGAGAGATATGCCGTGCCGGATCAGGAGCTGGCGGAGCGCGAGCTGGCGCCGGAGCACAGATGGTGGAAGTTCTCGGCGAGCTTCAATGTCGCCCCGTGCCGCTACGTTCCCGCTGTGCGCCTGCACGAGGGCCGATCGGAGGCGGTGATGATGCGCTGGGGGCTCATTCCAGGGTGGGCCGAGGGCGATGCGTCCATCGCGCAGTGGCTGCGCCTTTCCAGCGATGGCTTGGAGGGCAGCGCGCTGTTCCACGGGCCGTGGCTCAACGGGCAGCGCTGCATCCTCCCGTTCGCGGGCTTTTATACGTGGCGCTTGACCCCGGCGGGATATCGCCAACCTTATTTCGTGCGGATCAAGGACAGGCCAGTGTTCGGCGTCGCAGCGCTTTGGGATCGCTCGGAGGACGAGGACGGCGATGTGATCGAGGGCTGCGCGATCTTCACGGTGCCCGCGAGCGGGTCGCTCGCGTCGATCCAAACGGCCACGCGCGAGATACCGGCGATCATTGGGGCGGAAGACTATGAGGCCTGGCTTCGCGGCACGCCTGTCGAGGCGCGGGCATTGCTGCGGACGAGCTCTGCCGCGCTGACCAGCCATGCCGTGAGCCCACGAATCAACTCGCTGGCGTGCGATGATGAGAGTCTGGCGCGCGCCGTCGGATGAGCGCGTACAATTAATGTGATATGCAAGATATCACAGGCAAGTACATAATAAACAATAGATTCTTGATGACGATGACGAAACAGGAAGTCGTCTGTCGATTTTCGCCCGGCTCGATCGGCCATCTTCTGTATAGACGCGCTGCCGACGCGGGCTGAGGCACACCCGAGAAAGCTCGAGGTATAGGTCTCGCCAGGCAGAGCTGTCACCCGACCCGAAGAGGAGTGTGACATGCAGCATCGAATCGTCTCTCAGAAGGAGTGGCTCGAGGCACGGAAGAAGCTACTCGAGCAGGAAAAGGCTTTGACGCGCCACCGAGATCTGGTTTGCGCGGAGCGCCTGCGACTCCCGTGGGTACGCATCGAGAAGGACTACCTGTTCGACGGGCCGGACGGCAGGCTCACGCTGTCTGATCTCTTCCAGGGCCGCAGTCAGCTCTACATCAAGCATTTCATGATGGCGCCCGGCGCGCATCACCAGTGCGTGGGCTGCTCCCTGGAGGTCGATCACATGACCGACCTCCTGCCGCACCTGGAGAACCATGATGTCAGCTATGTAGTCGTTGCCAGGGCGCCGATTGAAGAAATCGAGGTCGTGCGCAAGCGAATGGGCTGGAAATTCCTCTGGGTCTCATCCTTCGGCAGCGACTTCAACTACGACTTCAATGTCTCATTCAGGCCGGAGGATGTGGCGGCGGGGCGCGCGCAATACAACTTCCGGCAGGCGCCGGAGTGGGCGCGCGACTTCCTGGATCTTTCGGGCCGCAGCATTTTCTACAGGAATGAGGCGGGTGAGATATTCCATACGTACTCTGCTTATGCCCGCGGTGGCGAAGAGGTGCTGGGGATCTACGGCATTCTCGATTCGATGCCGAAGGGCCGCAACGAGAATGGCCCGTATCGTTCGCTGACCGATTGGGCGCGTCCCCGAGACATGTACGGCAAAGGCGGGAATGTCGAGCCCAATGGCCGCTACCATGCGTCGACTTGCGATTGCTCCAAGCAGGGGCAGTAGGCGATCAGCGATCGGACAGCTTCAAAAATCCGTTGTGATGTACGCGAAGACCGTACGCGGGGCGGGCCACTCAAAGTCACCGGGTGTATAGACGTTGCTCCACCAGTAGGAATTCGGGGCGTTCTGCACCTGTACGCGCAAGGTGCTGCTCTTGCCGAGCAGCGTGAATCTGTAGCGACCGCCGATGTTCAGCTGAGTCACCGCGGGCGTGTAAATGCGATTGTCCACGCTGGCCGGCTCTGCGCCGAAATGCGTGGCCGCAAGGTCCAGCGAGATGGATGGCCAGCGCGGCAGGGTGTAATTCACGTTGACCACGTACTGCAGGCGTGGCTGTCCGATCGCGATCGGACCGACGCCTTCGGCGGCCAGATTGTTCCCCACGATGCCGACCTTGGCATAGAGGACACCGGCGTTGATGTCGAAATGCGCAATCTGCTGGCCGGAGACTGACAGTTCGGCGCCCTTCGCCCGCTGCACGCCGAGGTTCCGGTCGATGCTGCTCGTGTCCAGATTGAAATAAGGCTTTTGCAGCTCGTACACGCCCGCAATGACCTTCAGCCGCGGTGTCGCGAGATAGCGCACTCCCGACTCCACCTGCCAGGTACGGGATGCGGGCAGTACGGCGCCGCGATTCGCCGCAGCGTTGGGCGCAACACCCGAGTCTTCGAGACCTTGCGTGTAGCCGGCGTAGACGGTGAGGCGGCGGGTAAGGGCGACCGCCGAGTTGCCGTAGGCACGTAGAGGGTGGTCCGTTATCGCACTGTCCGCCATTCCGGGTGAGGCGACGTTCTTTCTGTAGTGCTCCTCCTGCAGGCCCACCTCGAGGTCGGCAACCCCGCGCCAGTCGACGTGGTAAGCCGAGCCGACACTCCAGAGCTCCGTGCGATCATCCGTCCGCATCGAGTACGCGAAAGTCGGCGCGGGTGCCTGAAGTCCACTGCCAATGGCGACCTGGCCCAGATCAACGACGTCCTCTCCGCCGTAGCGCGCCAGCACGTCGCGGCCGCGAGCGAGGAGAATGAGCTCGCTGCGCCAGTCGCTCATATGCCAGCGACCTGACAGGCGCGCTTCCCCGGACGTCGATGCGGCGCTCTGGTCCGGGAATCCGACCATCAGGTGATCGGACCGGCCATCCGGCTGAACGTCGGCATAGAGGTCCGCGAAACTCAACGGACTGTCGGTGGAGGAGTGGAAAATGCCCGCGCTCAGCGACCATACCGGATTCAGCTGTGCGGCCACGAGCGCGCCCAGGTTTTCGTTCGTGCTGCGGCCCTTCGCCCAGTTCTGACCGAGATAGCCACGGGGGATCACCGGAGGCAGGAAGTCACCGGCGGTGAAGAAGAGGGGGAACGTCGTCGCGTCTCGGGTTTGCTGCCAGTCGAACAAGGCCCGTACCGTCACCTTGTCATTCGGCGACCATTGCGGCGTAGCCCCTGCGCTCGTCACGGTGGATGTGTACCCGGGGTAGGATCCATAGGGTGTCGATGTGCTGACTTGAGTGCTCACTCCGATCGGCAGGAGCAACTCCTTGCCGGCCAGGGGCACGGTTCCGTCGATGCTGATGCCGCGCGCCTCGTATGGACCGGCGTTCGCAATGACCGTGGCACTCGGAGTGCCGTCGCCGGGACGGCGGAGCTGAAAATCCACGATGCCGGTCGGCGCAGGAAAGGCATAGCCGATCTCGCTCACGCCGACGCGAATGGTCGACCTTTCGATGACACGATTGGAGAGGGCGCCCTGCTGATCGAAGTAGAGCCCATCGATGCGCACGTTGCCGGCTGACTGCGGACTGAAGCCGCGCACCTGACCCGGGCTGTACATGCCGATGGTCTCGAGTCCGAGGGTCAAGCCGAAAGCGTCCTGCGCCGAGGCAACCGGATTATCGGCTGCGTGCTGCGCGCGCGCGGCAGTCGCGTGAAAGACCGTCGCAAGAAGGGCGGTCACGACGGCGTGCCGCCGCGTGGCAACGCTCCTGCGCCGATGGCGCACGCTTCCCCCCGTTGCGAAGCACGCCTCGAACGTGCGTTGCTTCATTTACTCGTCTCCTGGTGCGAAACTGAAATCTGTGACTTCAGTGTAGGTGGTGCACCCGAACCACCCGAAGACCGCCCACTGCACCTTCCCGGCCACTCGCTGCATCGGTTGGTTCGCAGTGGCGAGGCAATGGCGTAGAGTAGCCGGCATGACCTCCACTCCCGGTGCTGCAAGCCCCATCAGTTGGCGCTGGATTGCCGCGACCTGGTCCGCCGGTGGGCTGTTCGATGCCACTCAAAACCTGCTCGTCGTCTATACGGAGCACAAGCATCCTCCGCCGTGGCTACCGCTGTTCATGACTGAGCTGGTGTCGTGGCTGCCATGGGTACTGGCTACACCACTGGTGATTCACCTCGCGAGGCGATACCCGATCGTTCGGGGCATCAGTGTGCAGACGGTATGCGTGCACCTCGCGGTTTTCGCCGGCATCAGCGCGGTGGCCGAAGTCTGGTCCACGCTGCTGCAGATGGCCTTCAACCCGTACGGCAATCGAGAGTGGCCGACGTTTTGGAATACGTGGACCATGACATTGGTCTTCCAGGTGCTCACCTTCCTGATCGCGTACGCGCTCATCGTGACCATTACCTTTCTGGTCGACGCACGGGAGAATGTTGCGCGCCAGATCGCCGAGACCTCGCGACTCAATGAGGAGCTCTCGAAGGCACAGCTCGCGGCACTACGAAGGCAGATGGAGCCGCACTTCATGTACAACGCGCTCAACTCCATCGCAGGTCTGGTGCGCGACCACATGAACGATGCTGCGGTGAGCATGATCGTAGGCCTCAGCGAGTTTCTGCGGCGCTCATCCGAGGATTCCCACCGGCCGCAGGTCGCACTGCAGGAAGAGGTCGAGTACCTGCAGCGCTATCTCGATATTCAGAAGGTGCGCTTTGGGGAGCGGCTCAGGGTGAGCGTCGATATCCCTGCCGAGCTCCTCGGAGCGCAGGTTCCCAACTTGCTGTTGCAGCCGCTCGTTGAGAATGCCATCAAGCACGGCATAGCCAAGCGTGTCGCTGGAGGAACCGTGCAGGTCAACGGCGCACGTGATGGCAGTAGGCTTCGCTTGACTGTCTACAATGACGCTCCCGGCTCATCGGCGCAGGAGGAGGTGACGCAGACGGGTGTGGGCCTTCGCAATCTGCGTACACGGCTGCAGATCCTTCACGGGAGCGAATCGGCATTGGAATTGAGACGCCCCAATCCGGCCGGAGTGGAGGTGGTGGTGACGATGCCTTTCACGGAAGCGTAGATGGCGCTACTCGAGAAATCAGAGGTGCCGATACGGGCGCTCGTCGTCGATGACGAGGAATTGGCGCGGCGCAATGTGACGCTGCTCCTGCGTCGCGACTCGAGCATTCAGTCGATCGTCGAGGCCTCATCCGGGCTCGATGCCATCCAGGAGATAAGGAAATCGAAGCCCGACTTGGTATTCCTCGACGTGCAAATGCCCGAATGCGACGGCTTCGACGTGCTCGAGCTGCTCGGCAGCGAGCTGCCGCCGGCCATCATCTTCGTCACTGCATACGATGAGTACGCGCTGCGGGCCTTCGAGGCCGGAGCGCTGGACTACCTGCTGAAGCCGTTTGACGATGCCCGGTTCGCGCGTGCCTTGAGCCGCGCCAAGGAAAAGCTGGCCCATTACTTACCGGCCAAACGCTCGCCGGTGGAAAGACTGGTCATTCGCAGCCAGGGCCAGGTGCTGTTCGTCCGCGTCGATGATATCGATTGGATCGAGGCTGCCGGCTACTACGCTTGCCTACACGTAGGCGGCGACACGCACATCCTGCGACGCTCGCTCTCCGAGCTCGAGCAGGATCTGGGTGATGAGAAGTTCATCCGCATTCACCGCTCGGTCGTGGTGAACCTCGATCGGATTGGCGGGCTCGAGCTGCAGGACGGTGGTGAGTACGAGGTGGTCCTCAGGTCCAAGGCGCGACTGCGGTTGAGCAGGCGGTATCGGAAGCGCCTCCAGGACCGCATGATGGCCGCGAGCGCCTAGTGAACAGCAGCGGCCAGTTTGTGCTGCGATGTATCAGTCCTGGGAGTGGACCACCTGGCCCGTGGTCACATCGATGAGGCAAAGCCCCTTGTCTCCCGGCTTCGAACGGGCTTCGGGAGGCGTATCGGCCGGGTTGGCGACACAGGTCTTATCGGTTATCAGCGAGTAATTGTGACCGCCCTCGACCGCGTACCTCACCATGACCGGCTTGCCAGCCGGCAGATAGTAGGCCGATGAGCTCATGTACATCCCAGGGGTGGCGACAGTAGGAGCTATATAGCCGGGGCCGCTTCCCCCATTGAGGGACATCGGTTGCACCGACATGGAGTGCGAACCCGGCAGGAAAAGGACGTAACAGTCATTCATCAGACGGCCCCCGCATTGCGCCGCCGTGGGTGCGCCGTCCACCGAAAGAATCTGCGATTCCAACGCGCGCACCTTGGCGACTTCCTGCGCCGGTCGTCTGGCGCCGGGATAGGCTTGCACGTTCAGGGTGGTGGCACATCCGGTCAGTGCGAATGCACTGCAAAGTAACGCCAGCAACATGCGACCGGCGAAGAGGGCCGGCCGGCTCGGGTGAACAGTCTCAGACAGCATCACAGCAGCTCCCGTCTCTTGAGGCTCATTGAAGCCTTGAAAAGGCGCCTTGGGACACTAACATCCTAGTGGTATCGTCGGAGATATGTGTGACGCGCTTCGCAGTATGGCGCGGGTTGGGTCCATGGATCTCATCACAATACCGACATCAAACTCTGGCCACAGCCGGATATCGCTGTCATATTGAGTCGCGTCAGACAATGAATGTCGGAGGACAGACGTGCGTACTCTCGCCGCGATGTTAATTGTTGCGCCAATGGCTGCCGGATGCGCATCGATTCCCACTCAGTCGGTCCCTGACCAGTCAATGGTTGCCTGGAAGGGAAAGACCGTTGCACTTACTTCCCGTCCGCGCCCATCCATGGTCATGATGACTGCCGGCAAGGGAGCGTTCGGGCCCATCGGGGTGGCTGCCGGTATCAGTGCCGGAAACGCGCTCGTCAAAGAGGACAAGATCCCGGATCCCGCGCCGCGGGTCGCGAATGATCTGCTCCAGATTGCTGAAAGGCACTATGGGGTCGTTCCGGCCACCTTTCCGCCGCCGACTGTGGACACCAGGGATGTTGCACAGCTCGCAAATGCAGGGAAGGGCGCAGACCTCCTCTTCGACGTCGAATCGCTCGGCCAGGGAATCAACTACTACCCGACGGACTGGAGTCACTATTGGCTGATGTCCGGGCTCATCCTGCGCGTCATCGACGTTCGCACTGGAGCGGTCGTCGGCGAGGCCGTGTGCAGGCAAAACAGCCAGCATCAGCAGAATCCTCCCGATCGGAAGCAGCTTCTGGCGAATGAGGGGCAACTCCTCAAATCGATGATTGCCGCCCAAAGCGATGCCTGCCGACATCAGTTTGCCGATCAGGTTCTGCGGGTCAGTGCACCGCAGGGTACCGCTGGTGCCGAGGCTGTCGCACAGAGCCACTAGCGGGCAGCATGACGATTAACGCCGGGTGTGCCGAGTGAAACGTCGGCACCGTGCTGGGAATTTTATACTTCACACCCGGATGATCCGGACGGACAATGGCACCCAAGGAGAAGGAACCAAGCCATGTTCGACGCCTTCCACTTCCACGACGAGAACGAAGCCCGCAAGTACCTTGAGGCGATCCGCTGGCCGGACGGGCCGATCTGCCCACAATGCGGCTCCGTAAGCGCCTGGCATTACCGAGGTTGCCCGCGCCGCCATGGCACTTAAAGGCATTGAAGGCAAGCGACGCTCGTGCCGGCAACCTAACTAAAAGAAGACGCAGGGGGCGGTAATATGCCAATAACAAGGGATACGCCGGATACTCTTTTCCGTGCCATGCGATTAGCCATAGGACAGTTGCCAGACAAGCAACAGGAATCAGCTTCCATTCTCGTTGATCTATTGAGGGCAGTCCTTGACTATCGAGGTGAATTTTTCTGCGATCTGCAATTGTTTGATTCCAGTGTAGCAACCTTCTTGGCTTCAGCACGAACCGCTGACAAAGTAGGGCTGTACACTACTTGGATGAGGATCGCGTGCCGCGATGCAGCTCTGAATATGTACCATTTTGGAATAGCATTGGAGGAATTGCGACAGCGTTACGGAGAAGTTACGAGTTGGAGAAACAAGGACATTGCGAAGGTACTTCGCGCCGTCAACAACGAGTTTCAGAAGACATTTCCCGCGTCGAAGTACGTTCGTCACGCTGTGGGACATGCGGTAGAACTTTTCTCTACCGCTGAGAAGCGCAAAGTCAACGCTGTCAAAGGTTATGGCATGTATTTCTACAACGTGGTTGGAAACACCTTCAGCATGACGATCAATGGTAAAGTGGAAACTTTGGAATTGTCTAAAGCTACTTATTGCAAATTACATGAGTATATGGTCAGGATTTTCGACGCGTTTGAGCCGATAGCGAGCGCTGCAGTCGATTCGCAATCCAGGCCCAATTGAATCGGCCGTCGATTGCAATGCGTGCTGACGGATTCGGCTCGATAGGCTCAAGTAGGCAGTCGGATCATTCTGCTTCAATAAGCGACGCAGCTTGCGCATAAGACTTCAGATCCGCCTTGCTGATGGAGGTGGTAGGTTTCATGGCCTAGACTCCCGCCATGACATAGCAAAGGCCCAAGCCGCACCGTAAGGCACCAAAGAAGAAGAAGCAGAAGAAGCGCGCTAAATAGCGGCTCCCGGTATCGGCCTGTCACGCTATCGCGAAGTACTGGGCTTACTATGTAAATACTGTACTTCGCATAATATATATTAAGTCAAATTACTGGTGCGGACCCCGGTCGGCGGACCCCCGTGTCGGTCCAACGAGCTTAGGTGCTCTCCCGTCCCACCGGTCCTCCTGCGGGTGGCTGCGGCGCGACCACCGCTCCGTGCCAGTAACCACCCATGCTCCACGCGCGCCACGAGAATCGCAACCAGCGCACGAGTGCCGCTGCGATCCAGAGCGCCCAGGCAAACATCGTCGCCCGATAGACCCACATCGGCAGACTGTAGAGCGTCGGCTGCGGCAGTGTGGCGTTCGTGCGGTCCACGAACCAGCTGAACGTGCCGGCATACGACCCCGGTC
>Ga0134126_10000989_pt1 | contig 35962 bp, 26 predicted proteins | sample KB31752_FD_96881 | JGI IMG/M metagenome (GOLD analysis project Ga0134126, IMG submission 96881) | Terrestrial soil microbial communities with excess Nitrogen fertilizer from Kellogg Biological Station, Michigan, USA - KB3-175-2 | ecosystem: Environmental > Terrestrial > Soil > Unclassified ...
CCGATTGATACAGATAGCGTCCCCCACGCAATGCTGTCGTATCGCCGAAATGTGTGTCTTCAGCCGCGGCGGTGGCCAGACTAGTCAAAAACTTTTCGTAGTGACCGAGCAGAAAGTTTTGAAAGTCTATGTACTTGAACCTTCGATCGTTATCGACTAGAGCATTGTTGCAACAGGCCGGACACTCAAACTCCTCATCAGCGAAGCCATCCGGAAGAATCACTCTGAGAACACCCTCGGCATCCAGATCACGCAGCTTTTGAATTCCCTCTTCGCACTCAGACTGTGTAGGCATGCTGCCGCCGACATCCTGAACAATATAGGCAGTCCGAATCTGATCGTCGCATTTGAGATTGATCAGATCGTACAAGCGCGGCCCGACTCCCCGTGCGTGCAACAGGTTGGCGACCAGCGAAAGATGCCTGTGACTATGGACCATGCCGAGGTGAATTCTGCTGTCGCCTTTCGTCCGGCCCATCAGATAGCTGCTCTCGTCTATACCTCCCGGGTTCTTCATGATCTTGAGACCCGCATCGTCTGGATAGTCAGCGGCCAGTGACTTGAACGCCGTTAACTTTAACGATCTCGGCGCGAGGTAGAGTGCATGTGATCCTTCGCCATAGGACGCACCTACAAACCGCAGATGATCAGTAAGAGATTCTTGTGTGGCCAGCGAAGTGCCGGGCAGAACGATTGTTCGGGGAGACTGAACCGGCAGGACTTCCTGCCAGGGAGTCGGTTTTCCAAAAGTCTCCTTGAAAAGTCGGGAGACACCGACTCTCCGCAAGGTTTGAACTTCCGATGTTATCTGGTCCTTAGTCTTGCCAGCAGCTGAATATGCCCGCGGCAGTCGCGTAGCTAACCAACCCTGAGTTGAGCGTTTCCCCACTTCAGCTATGAACTGTTGTGGGTCGCCATATTTCTCGTATGCCTCTTTGCCTGCGGGGGAAACCGTCCAATGATTTCGATCGACCACCAACCAACCCGCTTTTATTGGACCGACGCAGAAGAATGAAAACTCTTCGAACGATGGTGTTGAGCCGTTTGCTCCGTTCCCGTTAGCACCGTTGGCAGGATGGGGTGCGAGTTCGAGTTGATTCCACATATCCCTGGTGGACAAACCTCCAGGGTGCTTCAGCAAGAGCTGAAACAAGTGATGGACTTTTGTGGTTAGTTGGCGTCTCCTGGTTTTGGTCATCACTATATTGAAATCGCCTCTTGTTTTAGTGTGGTATCTGCAAAGGCCAAACGTTGCAGGCAGACTGCGTAGGCAACTAGATAGTAGGCGTACCAGACGTAAGCGACCGAAGAGAAAAAACTCACCACCATGTAGCCTGCAAGTCCGGCCTGCAAACCGATCGCGAGGTAGTAAACTCCAGGCTTGCGCTTGATTGTGTTAGTCGTTCGCTCGACGTTGCGCAGGCCCTTGAAGGGCGTTATGAGAAAACCCAAATAAAACAGGAAACCCAGCAAACCCATCTCCGCTGCTACCTGTGTATAGGAATTGTGAGTGGCATGGTTAGTGTTTGAGTAGAGAATGTAATTCTCCATTCCCACACCAAAGATTGGATGCCGGACCGCGACAAGGATTGAGCGTTTCAGATCGTCAGTGCGGGCAACGGACGAGTCGTCGCCGGTAGTCGCAAGTCGGCTTCGATAAGCACTTGGCGCCAACGTGACAGCCCCGATCACCATCGTCAGCGCCAGGGTTCCAAAGAACACGCGGTTGCGTCCCGCGAGCTTCCACACCAGAACGCCTATGACGCAGACAAATCCAATAAAACCCGCACGAGAAAAGGTGGCGACCATGCCGGCTACCAGTAAAAGCGTACAGCCGAGGTAGAGTATCTTGAGCAGCGCTCCGCGCGAACCAAGCAGCAGAGTGAAGCTAATGGGAATCATCGTAACCAGGTGCAGTGCCAAATCGTTGGGATTGCTGAATAGTCCACCGATCAATCCTGCAATGCGTTGTCCGCGCATGGCCAGGTTTCCGTGGGCATAGTCGTTCAGGGCGGCGAGACTGAGTACGCAACTGACGAACAGGACAAGCAGAATTAGTCCACGCAATCGTTTTTCCGTTCGGACCACGTTCACCATAACGACAAATATGAGTACTACCTTGAAAAATTCTACCAGGCTCTGAAACGCTCGCGAGGGCTCGAGCGCAAGCGGCACAGAAAGCAGGCCCGTTAGCAGCAGCGCCAGAACGAGCTTAACTTCGCGCAAGTTTGCAGAGAGCCTGTTCTCCAAGCCGAGCTGAGTTGGAATAAACACCGCCAGGGTAAGCACCGCCAAAACCAGCGCACTTCTGGAAAGCCAGGCGAGCGACGGAAAGAGTTCGTACGGCCGGAAGTAAACCAGAAAAGTAAAAACGAAAAGTCCGAGATACGTGAGAGAGTGCCCACGCTTGAGCGTCGAATTAGTTGCGGGTGTTTGTAGTGACTCTGAGGGTAGTGAGCGGCTTAGGACCGGAGCAGCAGTGAAAGCTGACTTGGCACGAGTAGACTCGTTAGCAGCAACTAACGGCTCGACAGCACGAATCCGCGGCGAGTCATCCTCAGTCTCGGGCGAACTGAAGTGCCTCCGACGGGGCGACGGAGTTACCGGCTCGTAGTCCTGCAATTCGACCTTGTTTCGCATAACATCCTGGTGCCGGTTGCCTTAAATGCGGCCTGAAAATCAAAAGAAGCTGCTACGCTCAAAGCGCCGCAGCCTCGACTTGCAGTCTGAATAGCAGGCCTTTGGAAGTAGCCCACGGAAATCTAAACTGCTACCTCGTTTTGCTCGCCGACTAAAACAAGCTCTCTAACGCGGTCGCGTAATGCGCCTTCGAATCTCCTGGCCTCTTCGACCTCCGAGAACGAAAGAGCGCGTAACTCCTGTTCAATTCGCCGGCGATAGTCCGACACTAGCGAATCGGAGACTCCTAAAACAGCCGCTACTTCAAGTTGAGTGGAATGCTGAGGGCTCAAATAACAGTGCCACAAGACCCCAAGAATGCGGTTGTATTGTTTGACCTTTCCGCGAACCGTTTCGTGGAGATGGCCAAGAAAGTGGTCGACGGACCCGGCGGCTTCATCTTCCGACTCGCGGCGTAACAGTCCTTGCTCAGGATTCTCGCCCTTGTCGACCGGCTGAAAATGATTGCCCTCGCCATCGTTGTCGTCACCGTCGAGAGGGACCAGGTAGATATCCATTACGGGAAGTCGCGACATGACAAGACTGCGCAGAGCTCGGACGTCCACGGGTGAGTCGACCGCGTCCAATACGGAAACGATGAGATCCTCAAGATCGGAATTGCTAATAACGACCTGGGAGTCGCCCGTGCATCCGACCATTCTGGTATCGCGAGCACGTACCGGAATCATATGAACTCGTTGCTCAACCTCGTGAGAATCGCGGCGACGTTTTCCGTCGGCCCATTCACTAAGACCATAAACACGATCAGCCAGTCTTCGATGGGGTTCATCACCACTGCCGCTCGAGTCAAAGCGACGGAAGTTTGAGCTGGATTGGATAAGAGTCGAGATGCGCCGGGCGAGACGATAGCTTTCCGGATGACGCTTGCGCAGTTCGGCTGTAAGCAAGTTGGTCAGCTCGATCTGGCCAATCTCGCATTCAATTTCGTAGTCGGTCATTTCCGTTTCGAGATAGTGCTCAAAACGGTTCTTGCTCAGCAGTTGAACAAAAAGTTCCTGGGTCAGATCGGTGTAGGCGGTGGTTGCGCCTTCCTCCACCAAAAGGCCGGCGCTTCGCGAGGCTCTTACCAGAGGATGGTGCGAGACGATGCGATGGAGCTCTGACCAGAGTCGATTGACATCCGAGCAGCGTAGGCTCTCAACCCATTTGCCACTCTTCGCCATCCGCTCTGCGGTGCGTTTTGCGCGAGCGCTCTGGGGCACCTGACTGACGGGAGCCAACTCAGCTTCTTTTTCGACTTCGTGACTTAGGGATTTCACAAGGATTGTTCTTTGGTTTGTTGGAGTTAGGGATCTCAACCTTGGCGGGGAAGCTAATATTCGGGTACTTCGCCTATGAAACGACGCTTAGGCAAATCTCAGCTTTTGCAAGGAGACAAGAGCTTTTAGTAAGGCAATTAGAGGTCTTTCGAGAAAGAGTCTTGAAATAGCCCGGGGACTATTGCTGGCTAAGTCGTTGTGAATTTGCCCGAGTTGTCCTGAGAAATCAGGTGGGCTAGCCCTGGAACGAGCGTCAAAGAGCAGGCGCCCTCTGACTTAACGGGGAGCATCTTAGCAACATTCCCCAGAATGAGCAACATGTTTTTACACCGCCGCCAAGTTATTGATTCCAAACTACAAAAGTTCACGACGCTGTTGGGAAAGTTGTGGAATTGCATAGGGATTGACCCTTTAGATTCTTGAACAAGTAGGATGGCGACAAGGTACGATTGAGTTCTGAGCAAATTTGCCCCTTTGCTCTATTCAATCCTTCAAGCGGGGACTTATTCTCTAAATTCTGATCTACTAAACCTGGTCATACCGAGGACCAGGGGGGCAAACCGATGAAGGCCTCTACCGCAAAGTCATTCAGCAAGAAACTAGCTTGCCCGTCTTCAAACCTCTTGCTGTCATTTCAACAGCAAGCACTCGCACCTGAAATCAACTTCCTGGTCAAACATCACCTTGCAGGTTGTGATTTCTGCTATTGCGAGATCCCGTTACTCACATTTTATGAGCAACCACTAAAGGGCGAGTGTCGTTCTCCTGAATTGCCCATCAACTTAAGAGTTTTGGCGGAGTCGATTCTCGGCCAGGACAAGTCAGCAAAGGTTGTTGCCGACAGCAATGCGCGTGGCCTCCCTTTACGCAGCTGAATTGCGAAGAGAATTAGAATGGGTCTTGGATCCCTGGCCGGAAGTCTTTCAATCGACCGTCAACTCAATCCAAATTACAATTAGGAATAGAGATCCTCGATCAGATCACCAAACTTCTGATCGATGATACGCCTCTTAACTTTGAGCGTCGGTGTGAGTTCTCCACGGTCGATCGTAAATTCATCAGCTAGAAGCGCTATCCGGCGAATGCGCAAATAGTCTGCGAGTTCTCGTGTAAGTAGCGCAACGTCGTTTTGTACCAGCTTGATCGCTGCAGGAAACTGCGCAAGCGCAATTCGATCGGCGGGAAACTCCGCGCCATCAGCACTCAGCGCTTGTCTGACTGCTTCCCATTCAGGGACGATTAACGCGGTAGGCTGTTTCCTGCCTGCCCCTACAACCACCACCTGGCCGACAAACTCGCTTTGCTTCAGCAAACTCTCAATCTGTTGCGGCGCTACATATTTTCCGTTTGAAAGTTTGAACAGATCTTTTTTACGATCGGTGATGTAGAGGTGACCCTCTTTATCCACATGGCCGACGTCGCCGGTGGCAAACCATTCATCCTGCAAGACCGAAGCAGTCTCTTCCGGATGGCCGTAATAACCACGCATTACATTCGGGCCGCGCAATAGAATTTCGCCGTCTTCAGCAATGTTTACCTCTATCCCTTCGAAGGGTAAACCCACTGAACCGACTTGATTATTTTCCGGACGATTGGCCGAAACGATGCATGTTTCCGTAGCGCCGTATCCTTGCAGGATTGGAATGCCAGCAGCGAGGAAGGCATAGGAAAGTGCCGGGGAAAGTGGCGCGCCACCTGATACGAAATATCGCAGGCGACCGCCAACGCCCTCGCGCCACTTTGAAAACACCAGCTTGTTTGCCACCCTTTGTTGCAGAGCCAGGGCCGGCCCAATGAGTTTCCGTTTGTCTTTTGCTTCGGCATAACGCTGGCCGACGTCCAAAGAGCGTTCAAAGACCCGCCGCTTCCAACCTTTTTGAGACAAGCCCTTCTTAATAATCTTGTGGTAGACCTTCTCAAATAACCGCGGAACGGCCGTCATCACCGTGGGTCTCACTTCACGAAGATTCTCCGCAACCTGGTCAAATGAAGCTGTGTAATACACGGAAACGCCGTTGTAACAGAAAATGTAAAAGCCGGTCCGTTCAAAAATGTGTGAAAGTGGCAGCACCGACAAGGCTATATCAGTAGATGAAATGGGCAGCCCTGCTGTGGTTGCGAGAACATTGGATACAAAGTTAGCGTGCGTCAGCATCACGCCCTTTGGCTCACCCGTCGTACCGGACGTGTAAATTATGGTTGCGAGGTCATCGGCCCGAATGGCCTTGAGATAGGCTCCGAAGGCGGCGGGCTTATTGATCGCCCGTTCCTGGCCAACCTTTTCCAACGCTTCAATGGTTGTGGAACGTTGGACATCTTCAATGCCCGACGCTTCGAAAAAAATAATCTTCTCGAGAAAATCCAGGCCTGCCAGCGCCTCTTTTGCATGTTTGAATAGCTTCTTGTTGGACACGAAGATGGCGCGCGTGCCGGAATCAGTCAGAATGTAGCGAATTTGATCGACTGCCTGAGTTGTGTAGATGGGAACATTTATGGCACCCAAACTAAGAATGGCAAGATCGGCAATCGACCACTCGGGTCGGTTTTCCGACAGTAGGGCGATGCGATCGCCGGGTTTGATTCCTAACTCGGCCAGACCAAGGGCAACATTTCGCACGCGTTCCACAAAGGTCTCCGCCGAAATATTTAACCACTCACTACCGACCTTATGATTAAGCGCGTCTTGCTTTCCATGTTTTAGAGCGGCCGCGAGACAGAGTCCTGGCAGCGAGGAAGCCTGAGCAGTTTCGTGCTCCTTACTTCTCTCTGATTTGGCCGAAGCGGTTGAAGCCAAGTTGGGCGCGCCTCCACTTTCCTCGTTTAGATATCAACTCGACGAATCTTGCCAAAGGCCGGGGATGATACTACACACTCGTAACGGGCTCGTCAGTTTGGGAAGCAGGTAACGAAGTCCTTGTCGTCGTACTTGACGGTGCTGCATCCAGCTTCCGACGCGGACGCTTCTTTCGTCGCGAATGCACGTCTTCAACCCGTCCGTTCATGGTAGCTAATGCAGCCAACACCAAAAACAAGAGCGCGTTGGCAGGCGTGTGCAACGTGAAATCAAAGAAGCTGTGAACCAAAACCGCAAAACACCCGGCCATGGCTCCGGTAGCCACACCTCGCCTGAATTCATCACGAGAGTCTCGGCGGGTAAATCCCATACGGAACAGATTCACGACAAAGAACAGCGCAATCACGGCGCCAATGATCCCACCATCAGACAGCATCTGCAGATAATCGTTATGGGCCTGCTCGAGTCGATACATTCCATTGCGAGAGTCGTAGCCCGTATAAACCACGCCAAACGCGCCTAAGCCGGTGCCTATCCAGGGATGAGTTTTTATGATGTCTAAAGTAACGCCCCAGAAATGCGCGCGGCCGGTGGTGGGATCGTCAGTATTAACCGAGCCGACAATCCGGGTAAGTGCGTCTTCGCCTCCCAACAGGACCACACCGCCAAACAATGCCACGATCAGCGCCAGGGCCAGTCCGGCTTTCATCGCAGCACTCCTGATACGCGGAGGTCGTTCTTCATGTCGTTTCTTGTGACGATGACGGCGCAATCCCATGGTTGCGACCAGGAAGAGTAGCTCTGCGACAAGACTGATTATGCCGCCGCGAGAGTTTGTCATTATCAAGGCCACTGCCATGAGACCAGCGGCGAAGATATAAATGAATTTCTTTTCCTTCTCAATTGCGCCCGTGAAAACCAATCCGAGCGGCAGAGCGAGCGCCAATTCCATGTAGCCTGCGAAATGGTGGCGATTGATAAATGGACCAAACGCCTGACTCTGCGGCAATTCGCGCATCCAGTAGATCTTGTCAGGACTGGTGAACGACTGAGTCAGTCCAAAAATTGCCAGAAAAAAACCGAAGACTCCAATTGTCCTCACGAGCAGCCGCAAACGCTTAGGCGTGTCAGTAAAAACAAGCACGGCGGCAAAATAAATTGCGAGTGCCACGCTCTGAACGAGAATGAGTCTTGTCGAGTAGGGATCAAACGAGAGACTGCTGACGAGCGGGATGGAATGGGTGCCCACGTCCTCAGGACGGCGCAGAGGCAGAAGTTGAAATACTCCCAGCAAAAACATCCCGATCAAGGGTAACTGCAAAACATTTCGGCTGACACGAAATGTTCCCAGATTCCAGCCGTCAATCAACCATAAAATCAGGATGGTCACGCCGCCCAGAAAAAATGTCGCCAGCGCCCAATAGTGAACCGTGCCGTAAGCAAGCGCCGAAAGAATAATCGCCAAACAGACCATCAGAAATGCGAAGCGGCTCGCAAGCGTGTGCCTGATGCGATAAGTAACATAGCCGGGATTGACTGCCACAGGCGCCTGCGCTACAGGCGAAACGAGCGCGTCACTTTCGGGGCTTAAGATTGAAGTCGTCATACCAAACAGTCCCAAATATTGGGCAGACCGGGCTGTCAGAACATGAGTTCCGGACCATCTTCACTTTCACAGCTTCAGTTTTTTCACCGGTTTTGAACGACAGAAAAACTTTTTGCCAGTCGGTCGTTCCACTGGGTGCTCCGGGTGAACCAACCAGCGTTTTGTCGTCGTCTGCATTAACTACCTGAATTACCGGAGTCTCCGCACTCTCGATTTTTTCCGTTTTCACATAACATTCGAGTTCATACTCAGTATTAGGATTAACCGGCACCAACTGCGAGACATCGATCGTGTCTATCTGTGAGCGAACCTGAAAATACACCCGCAAGCTCCGGCTGCCGCTGTGACCCTGCGCGGCATCTATTCCGATCTGCACTTGCGAGTTTGACTGCACCTGCCAACCAAAAACTGCTCCCGGTCCATGGGCCAGATTGTTTTCAAACCCTCCGTCCAGGATATGTCCCAACTCGGCGTTGTACGCGGGGCCCGGAGCCACCTCATTCCAAATCTCCATCGCCTGATGAAAATGCTTAGCGCCAATAAGACTGGTTATGATCGCGTCGGAGGCAACACGGCTTTCTCTTTTTTCCGTTGAACTTAAAGTATTCCAGAGTCGCAGACCATCATCGTAACGTCCCCGTTCAACCAAATACTTCGAAAAGGCGGCGCGGATGCCTCGCGAGTTGCCAACTGCGGCCCGAAGCGCGTCGAAGTCGTTCTTGTTCAACTGCCAGGCAAGATTAAATAACTGCGATTGAAATTGTTCGTTTTCCTCGCTCGCTCGTTGCAACTCAGCAAATCCCTCATCGTAACGGTCGGTTCGCAACAACAAGTTGCCCAGAATCCAACGCGGATAGGCGTACGAAGGCGCTAACTTAACGCCTTCACGTAAGGCCTTTTCCGCTTTCTCAAAATCACCGGCTTGCTCCAGAGCGCCGCCGAATTCTGTCCAGAGTCTGTAGTCGTGAGGCGATAGGCTGACCGCCTTCTCATACTCGGATACAACGAATGAAATCTGATCGGGAGGAAGCTCCTTGAGTGCCAGGTTACCTAGTCGCCAGTGGGGCAATGGATCGTTTGGCGCGAGGCGCACTGCCATTTGCGCAGTTTCAAGCCGATGCTCATCTGGATGGAAGTATTCCGCGATCGTGTTTCCGATATACCAGCGAACCACAAACCAGGAGGCAAACAACGCAACGACGACCGTTAGTGTCATCATCGCCTTGACAGGCGGGCTGGCCTTAAACTCAATTAGTTGATCTGGCATTAATACTGAATGGTGTCCTTAAATACTCTACGGCGTCTTATGAATTGACGGCCGCCATTGTTCCGCCAGGTCTTCAATCGTGATTCGCATGCGCCTGACCATGATGTCCTGCGCTCGACAAAAATCCAAAATTTCCTGCAGACGTTCCGGCGACATTTTGCTGCTGGAGATCAATACTTCATCGACCTTCTGTTGCCGGCAAACTGAGGTCAGATCACCATTGCCGGCGTAAACCTTCAGGCCGTGAATCAATTTCCCGCTCTTCGCTGGATCGTCGTCAAGAAAACCTACCGGCGAATACATTAATTCACGATTGTTCAGCAGTTCTCTGAGCAACAACTCGCCCGCGTCGCCGGCGCCATAGATCAAAACTCGCCGCCCGCTGGCGCTTTTTGCAATGGGAATTACTTGCCGGAATAAACGAAATGCGAGGCGACTGCCGGCCAGGAACATGAACATTAGAATGCCGTCGATCAAAAAGACCGTTCGCGAGAAGCCTTCAAAGCGAAAAGTGAACAGCACCACCATGACGCTCACGACTGAACCCAGCACTACGGCTTTAGCAAACACGATCAAATCATCCAGTCCGGTGTAGCGCCAGAGGCCGCGATAAACGCCCATTACCAGAAACGACGCCATCTTCACGAAAACCAGGATCGGCAGCGTTCGCAGAAAAAGCTTCCACGCCGTGCTCCCGGAAAGCGCGCCAAACTTCACAGCATAAGCGCCCCAATATGCTAACAGGATCAGAATCACGTCCAGTAAGACTTCGAAGATGCGGCGTTTGTAAGAGAGATCTATCAGGAAAGCGTAAAGAGATTTGTTATCGGCGGCTAAGGCCTCCTCAGTCTCGTCGTACACCTTGACACCTGCCAGGTAAACGCCGAGCAAAGTGAGCAGAATCGTGAAACCGGCAATCGCCGCCAAACTAACGTCGAGTTTTACGCTTTGAACCAGCAGCGCCAGGAATCCTGAGAGCGCAGCCAAACCATAAAGCATCCAGACTGCGTGGCGTTCGGAAGTCCCGAGAGCAACAAGCCGGTGCGAAGTATGATCGCGTCCTCCCTGTGACGCCGAGCGACCGGAAAGTTTCCTGAGGATCGTAACGAAGGTGGTGTCGAAGATGGGTATGAACAGAACGAGAATCGGGACCGCAAGCACGGGTAACAGGCTTCTCGATCGACCGCCTGAAAGATTCACCAGCGCCGCGCTCGCCAGAAAAAAGCCGATGAACATCGAGCCGCAGTCACCCATAAAAATCGATGCGGGACTTGAGTTGTAAACAAGAAATCCGAGTTGCGCGCCAGCGAAGGTAGCGAGTAAGAGTGATGCCATAACATGGCCGGTAGTGAGAAAGCTAAGCGCCAGAAACCCGGAAGCGATGACCGCGATGCCCGATGCCAGGCCATCCATGTTGTCGAGGAGGTTTACGGCGTTCGTGATTCCGATCAGCCAGAAGATCGTTAGCGCGACGTTCAAGGCCGAGTAGCCGGTCCATGGCAGAGTCAGTCCGTAATAAACTACGAAGGCTGAACCCATCACCTGCCCGATCAGTTTTTGGTAGGGCTTGGTGTGAAGAAAATCGTCAGCAAGTCCCACCAGGAATAAAAAAGTGCTGGCGCCAATGACAACGTCCAGCAGCGACCCGGGGAAATGCCCCCATCCCAGACCGGTAGCGGGACGACTAAAGACGAAATAGCTAATGACTACGGACAACCAGATCGCCACGCCGCCAAACATTGCCGTCGGTTTTTTGTGCCAGCGATCAGTCTTGGGCGTGGCAATCAGGCCGTATCGACGCGCCACAATTTGTACGAGCGGCGTTAGCCCAAGGGCCAGCACTGCCGACGCGGCTACAGCCAGAAGATGAAACGAACTAAACGGCATAAGGGCGCGAGATTAGAAACTTTTTCGATTGGCCAGTGTAAAAGAAAAGCTAATCGATAGCGGAGAGCAAATCAAGTTGTGAGGATAGCGGTGCCTAAACTAAGGATGATCGAGGTTCTGTTGGTTATGAGCAAGAGGCGGTCGCAACTCACGGCTTCGCTCCCGAGACCATGCCTTCAAAAGTAAAGGCCTTGCCTATTATCTCTTCCGCTTGCCCCCTAAAGGGCCTATCATTCGCGTCAAACTAACAGACAGCGATTCCCAGGCACTAGAGGAAAACGTTAATGGCCAATACGCCAGCAGATGCTTATCGAAAGGCCGAGGAAAAGATTGAAGATGCTCGGCGGAATCAGGCGACAAAACTCGACCTCAGCTTTCAAGTGGAGCTTGGGGAGGCAAGGCTTCCGCGACTGCCGGAATCGCTCATCCACTTACAGCAGTTGGAAGACCTCAACTTAGCTGGCCATCGCTTAACTTTGTTGCCAAGAGAACTCGGTAAACTCACGCAGTTGCAATCACTGAATGTGTCCGGTAACGATTTACGATCGCTGCCCGACACTTTAGGGCAGCTGACAGGACTGCAGACGTTTAACGCCTCAGGCAACAGTTTAGCAATACTGCCAGAAGCGTTGGGTCAACTGACACAGTTGCGGTCGCTCAACCTTTCCGGCAACCAATTGGCTTCGCTGCCGGAATCGCTGGGCGACTTAACGCGGTTGGAGTCACTCGAGCTTTCCGCGAACAGACTGAACATCGTGCCAGAATCAATTGGCCAACTAGGCGAGTTGCGCGCGCTCGATCTCGTCAGAAATCAATTGATCGCCCTGCCGGAGTCAATTGGTCAGCTAAGCCAGCTAACACGGCTTGACGTGGATGGGAATGAACTGCGATCGCTGCCTGAAAGACTCACAGAACTTCAGAATCTGAAAGTAATTTGGTTGGGTGTTAATGAACGCGGAAATCCTCTGGGTTCGCTGCCCGCGAGTCTTCAAGGTCTAGGGCAACTTGAAATTCTCGGGGCCGCCGCGTGTCGGTTGAATTCATTACCTGAATGGATCGGCGGGTTTCCTTTCCTGATGAGAATGGATCTAGATCACAACCTGCTACGAGAGATCCCGGAGTCGTTGACTAAACTTAAGCGCTTGGAGTTCTTAGATCTTGGCAGCAATGAGCTGACCGCGTTGCCGGCTTCGATGGACCGCCTCTCAGGCCTAAGGCAGTTGGAACTTGGCAACAATCGATTGATGAGCCTTCCGGAGTCGTTTGGCCAACTCCCACAATTGACGACGCTGAGTCTCCATTCCAACGCGTTGCTGACTCTACCAGAATCCCTTAACAACTTAACCGGACTTAAAGAGTTGTTTCTCCACGATAACCCTGAACTTGGACTCCCAGCCGGAATTCTTGGGTCCCGTCACGACGCATTCGAGGCGGAGACGAAGCCTGCCGATCCACGTGCGATCCTAGCTTTTTATTTTGGACAACAGAAGCAAACTGCAAAGCCGCTAAATGAGGTTAAGCTTCTGCTGGTGGGCCATGGGCGCGTCGGTAAGACTTCGCTGAGCAAGGCGCTCAGGGGCGTCGAGCATGATGAAAAAGAACCGGAGACTCCTGGTATTGAGCGCCACCCATTACCGCTCGCGACGGGAAGGTCCAAGATCACCGCGCACATCTGGGACTTCGGGGGACAGGAGTTTCTGCACCAGACACACCAGTTTTTCTTCTCAGAACGCAGCATATATTTGGTGGTACTCACCGGGCGCCAGGGGCAGCCAATGCAGGAAGCGGAGTATTGGCTTCGACTGATTAGAACTTATGGAACCGATTCACCGGTGGTCATCGCGCTCAACCAAATAAAGGCACACCCTTTTACGATCGACGAACATTTCCTGCAGGAAAATTACCCGGAGGTGAAGGCCGTTGTGCGGACGGACTGTTACCCTCGAGTGGGAATCGAACCGTTGCGCAAGCTGCTTGGCAAAATGTCGGGTGGCATGCCAAGCGTACGCCAGAAGATCGATCCTGCCTGGGCGCGAGTACGCGCTCGCCTGGAAGAGATGAAAGAAAGCTTTGTGCCCTTCAATCGTTACCGCGAAATCTGCGTCGAGGAAGGGGTGAAGTCCACCGAAAACCAGGAAACCCTCGCCAAGATCCTCGATTATCTTGGCATTGCACTGAACTACCGCGATGATCCGAGGCTTCGGGATACGAGCGTGTTGAAGCCGCGCTGGTTGGTGGACGGTATTTACGCGATCCTTCGCTGGCTTCACAAACAGGAAACGAACGGTGAGATGCGTCTTGAAGAGTTCTCGAAGGCGCTGAAAAACAAGAAGACCTATCCGCCGGCGATGCACCAGTTTCTACTCGCCCTGATGGAAAAGTTTGAATTATGCTTTCCGTTGGAAGGTGAAGATGGCGTTTATCTGGTGCCCGGTTTGTTAGATGCCAATCAACCCCGCGAGTTGAAGACGTTTATGGGCAAAGACGCCCGGAGGATTCAGATACGTTATGACGACGTCCGCCCGCCAGGGCTGCTACCGCGTTTCATCGTGCGCTCGCATACATTGAGCGACCAGCAGCCGCGCTGGCTCCGTGGGGTTGTGCTGTCGCGTGGCAAGGGGCGCGCCTTAGTGCGCGGTGATCATGAAGGCCGGGTGACTGATCTCTATGCACTAGGCGCGTCTCCGGATCGAGTTTGGCTAACGGAATTCATTCTGTCCGAAATGAGGGTTCTCAACAACAAACTGCCGGTGCGGACCTTTGTGGAGAGCGATGCTCAACCAGGGGCCTGGACCGAACTCGAACTTCTACGCGAGGCGGCTCGCAACGACGAGGCGACTCGTACCGAGCGTGTGGCCGACGGTGCGACAGTCAGGGTTGATGTAAGGCAAACGCTGCGGGAGGTCGAAAGTTGGGAAGCCATCGCGCCCGGAGATAGGCCGTTGTCCCTGTTTATCTGCTACGCTCACGCAAACGAGCGCGTCGTAAAACAATTGATTCCCGGTCTCAAAGTCCTGGCCCGCCGCGGTTATATTGAGGCTTGGCGTGATACCGACCTGGTGCCCGGCGAGGATTGGGACGAAACTATTAACGAGCGTTTGGCGAAGGCGGAAATTATCCTCTTGATGGTCAGTCAGCAGTTCCTCGCTTCAGACTACATTACTCAAGAGGAGCGTCCGTTGGCGATGCAGTTGATGGAAGAGAAGCGAGCTGCCGTCATCCCCGTGCTGTTGTCTGCCTGTTCATGGCGCGAAGAAGATTTTGCCAGACTGGAAAAGCTCCCGCGCAAAGACGACATGGTTTCATCATTCACACCACGAGAGAATGCCTGGGCGCTTGTCGAGGAGGGTATCAGGAAAGCTGTCGAGCAAAGGCGAAAGCTGCACCCGTAGCAGGCGTTTCCGCGAACTAGATTTCGCGCCGGCCTCAGGGCCGGGAGCAATAACTCCCAGCCATCAAAGCCTGGTGTTCTTAAATGGAAGACACACACCGGACAAATTGACTTCACTTCAACTCGTCAGGGTTTCGGCTGTCCTCCCTTTTCTTCTTCGATATTCTTGGTATCGCTCTTTTGCCGCAGCAAGTTCTTGAGGCCGAATAACGACTCGAGCGTGTCTTGCCAAAACGGGGCTCCCGCGCTCAAGAGCATGATCATGATCAACCAGCCAAAGAACGTTTCACTCAAGTCTCTCCAGGAATACTGGCCCTTGAAGGCGTCATAGACTTGCTGACGCGAAAGCGGCTTGATGCCGAACGACTCATACGTTTTTACGAGGTCTCTTACTTTACTCAAGTCCTGCTTCAACTCTTCAGTGGTTACCTCGGGCGCCGGCGGCGAAGGCTGGGGAGACACCGCAGCAGTCGCAGCGGTTGGAGAAGGTGAACCGCTCGGCTCCGCTCCGGCAGCCGGCGGGTTTATGGCGGAAGGTGAAGCGGCCGCGGCAGGTGACGGCGAGCGCGTAAGGCCGGACTTGGGCGCTTCTGCGGCTTTCGTAGCTTTTTCTCGATCCTCCTGCATCGTCGCCCGATACTGGTCAACCATCGCCGCCGTTTTCACCGGGTCGGACTGAATTGCATGGTAGACGGTGAAGAAGTTAGCGTTGAGTAGAACCACGACGCCGATTGAAATAAGTAGCCCGACGGTTCTCATATGGCGCGTGTAGCGCTCGTTAAATCCCTGCATGACCGTGTCGTACCAAACCTCTACCTGCTGGAGTCGCGCAAATAGTGGCGCGAAGGCCGCATCAAAGGCACTGCTCAACGCGGAAATCTGGCTAGCGATCCGCTTGAGTCCATTGTCGACCGCCTTAACGGCTTTGAGCTGGCCTGCGGTTCCATTGGCGCGATCCTGGGCGGCTTGATCGCCCGGGGCCGCTGCAAGTGCTTTTTGAGCTTCGTCACTGGCAGCTTGCGTCGCTGCCACATCTTTGGCGACCGTCGCCTGGACCTGCCCCAGAATATCCAGCACTTCTGCAGCCTTGATTTGCCTGAGCTTAAAAAGGTCGCCGAAAAAAACAGCCGGATCGATGTTGCCTCCGCTGGTGAGCGCTTCAAGATCGTGGATGAGCGGCATGATCGATCCTTGCATCGCCGCAAATCGGGCGCTGGCTTCACCCTGGAGCAGGGTCGTCTGAATTTGCGCCAGTTCCTGCTTGAGCTCATTGATTCCTCCCAGCACTGCTTGAAAATTGCCCACCGCGCCTGGAAGCAAATCTTCCGCTTTCACCCTCGTTAGAATCTTCAACAGATCGCCTTTGGCCAGCGAGTCGAGCATTGGCCTTCCAAAAAGCGTTTTGCGGCCCATCTCTTTCAACCGGTTGGTTACGTCCGCAACCAGTTCCTTTGGCGAAGGACTGTTCGCTGCAGCGCCCCCTTGCCTTGCACTGATAGTTTCAAAGAGGTCTTCAAGTGAGTTAAGGATTGAACGTGATTTGAGCTTTAAGATCTTTTTTACAAATGTCTGCAGAGACTGGACAACAAGACTCAAAACGAGAATCACAATTACCATCGCGATGAGGATATTCAGAATTCCGAGGTCAGGCATGATGTTCTCCTTAGTTCAATGAGGCTCACCCAAAGCATACTGGGGGCCTGGGAAGGTTGCGTTGACCGAATAACTCTTTTACAGAGCGTACAGATGATTGCAAGTAATCGTGGTTTAGCTTGAGACGCCCCAACAACTATTAGTTAGAACAAACTCTGCGCTGGCCTTCAGAAGACGCGAGGAAACTATCTCGATTTGTATAGTAGAGTTTGGCCAGCGAGCGCGCGAACACTATTGCAGGCTTGGAGTTGTTGTCAAGTGGATTTGCGAGCCGGTTTTGTTGCTCTGGCACATCTTTCGGACTAGTCGTCGTAAGACGCTGGCCTGCCGCGGTGGAAGTTGATCACGGTTTCGAGTATGCCGTCGAGAGTCATCTCTGGCTTGAAGCCGACGAGCTTGTTGATCTTAGTAGTGTCAGGCACGCGACGCGGCATGTCTTCGAACCCTTCTTCGTACGCATCATCGTAAGGCACAAAGACAATCTCTGAACTGGATTGAGTCAACTCCTTAACTTTTTCCGCGAGCTGAAAGATCGAAATTTCCTCGGTCGAGCCAATGTTGAAGACTTGCCCGACTGATTCAGTCGTGTCCATCAACTTGATCAAAGCGCCGATAACGTCCCCGACATAACCGAAGCAGCGCGTCTGCTTGCCGTCGCCATAAACCGTAATAGGACGACCGGCCAGCGCTTGCTTCACGAAGGTGGGAATGACCATGCCATAACGGCCGGTTTGTCGCGGCCCCACCGTATTGAAAAGTCTGACGATGGTGGTCGGTAATTTCTTTTCGCGCCAGTAAGCCAGCGCCAAAAACTCATCTATCGCTTTCGAGCAGGCATAGCTCCAACGTCCCTTTGTCGTCGCGCCCATAACCAGATTGCCATCTTCCTTGAATGGGACGTCGGCGCTAAGCCCATAAACTTCTGAGGTCGACGCGACCAGCACGCGCTTCTGCTTCTTGTTTGCCAGCGCCAGCACCACTTCGGTGCCGCGCACGTTTGTCTCGATGGTGCGCACCGGACTCTCAACGATTAGCTTCACGCCTACGGCTGCCGCGAGGTGAAAGACTACGTCACATTGGTCGACTAGTTCCGCCGTTACCGGCTGGTTGTGAACAGAATCAATCGTGTAGTGAAACTTCGGATTACTTTTCAGGTGTTGAATATTATCGATGGTTCCGGTTGACAGATCATCTATCACCAGAACTTCGTCGCCACGTTGCAAATATGCATCGGCAAGATGAGAACCTATGAAGCCGGCGCCGCCGGTAATGAGTACACGCAAAATTTAAGACTCCTCCTTGGAGTGCGCTGACCCGGCAGCGCTTTGGTCGGTCGCGACTTGTCGCGACCATGGTTCGCTTGAGTTTCAGTTATGAGTTCGCGGCGTCAAGCCGCCGCAGACAAAAGCGGTGACAGGTCACCGCACTCCAAAGTTCAGATCCAGCAGCTCCGTATACAAAGCCTCGATATCCTTGAACAACCGCTCCTTCGAATACTGGCGAGTCACGAATTGTAAACCACGCGCGCCGGTTTCACGACGCAGCGCGGCATCATCAACCAATCTCGCCAGGCCAGACGCAAAGCCGTCGGCATCATCCGGCGAGACGCGGATGCCTCGTTCGCAAACCTGAAATGAAGTCTCCTCGCTCCCGCTACCGCTAATGATCAGAGGTTCCCCTAACAGATCAACAACACCGCCAACAGCCGTGGAGATGACCGGGCGCGCGTTAGCCATTGCTTCAATCAGCGTCAACGGCGTTCCTTCATTGCGCGAAGTCAGGGCAACAATATCAAGCGCTGGATAGACGTTCTCAAGGTCGCGCCGGCTGCCGGTAAAGATCACATCAGCTGTCAGTTCGAGCGCTTGCGCCTGTTGCTCGAGCGCCTTTCGTAACGTGCCATCCCCGATGATTACGAACCTCACGATCGAACCAGTTTTGGCAAACTTTTTCCTGAACAACGCGGCAGCGCGCAGGAACAACTCGTGATTCTTCACTTCCGTAAGCCGGCCGACGATGCCCACCAGAATATCGTCTGCTCCTAACGCAAACTCAGCCCGGAACGATGCTCCTCGTTCTTTCCAGTCGGCAAAAACGCTGAGGTCCACTCCCAACGGTATGATAGAAAACTGACGCGCATTGCCGACGCCAAACTCTTCGTTGATCTCGCGTCGCTGCTGTTCACTCAAAACAACGATGCGATCGGTGCTCAGCTTCGCCAGAGCTTTCTCGATCAATAGAAAAGCGCGAGTCTTTAGTGGGCCGTAGTAGCTATGAAAAATATGTCCGTGGTAGGTGTGAACAAAGCGACAGGCGCGCGGACGCCCGATTAAGGCCTTAGGAGTTAGCCAGCGATAGAAGAACCCGGCAACTCTCCCAACAGTTCCGGCTTTTGCGGTATGAGTGTGAACGATGTCCGGGCGTTCACGACGGAAAAGTTGGTAAAGTTTCCAAACTGTGAGCGCGTCGTTCAGGGAAATTTCGCGACTCATCTCGGGAACAAAGACAGGAGTAACTCCCAGTTCCGTCGCGAAATAGCCCATGTCATCTTCGCCTGGCGGGACTGTGCCGGCAACGAGCAGCGACTCCCAATTCGGAGTTGGCAACTTGCTCAACCAAACAACGTGTTTGGCCGGTCCTCCCACATTAAGGCGCGCAATCACGCGAACAATCTTCATTTCATGAATGCGCGAGCAACCTGCTCAGATGATGACAGTCGGTGAAGCGAGTCTGCAGTATTTCCCAGCTTGTTTTCAAACACTGGCGCTCACTTCGGCAGGGCGTTGCAACTCCATCTTATTTGCGCCTGTTTCGGCAACGAGATTGGAGGCGTGCAGCAAACTTTCAAAGGTGCCCGCGTCAGTCCACCAGCCCTCAAGTTCCTCCCAGGTCATATCTTCTCGTCTGATGTAAGCGTTGTTGACGTCGGTTATTTCCAGCTCGCCCCGGCCGGAGGGCTTTAAAGTGCGAATGATGTCAAACACCTCACCGTCGTACATGTAGATTCCAATTACCGCGTATTCCGACTTTGGCGAGGCCGGCTTCTCTTCGATACGCAGGACGTTTTGGCCGCTGAGTTCAGGAACACCAAAGCGCTCCGGGTCCGGTACCTTCTTCAAAATGATCTTCGCTCCACGCCCCTGTTCACGATAAGCGCGCACTGCGGCCGCAACATTGCCCTCGATAATGTTGTCACCGAGAACTACGCAAACCGATTCTTTGGCCGCAAAGTGTTCGACCAGCGAGAGCGCCTCGGCGATGCCACCCTCACCTTCCTGATAGGTGTAGTTGATGTGTTTGAGACCAAACGCTTTTCCGTTTCCTAGGAGCTTGAGAAAGTCTCCGGCTGAATTACCGCCCGTGACGATCATGATGTCAGTGATACCCGCGTTCACCAACGTTTGAATCGGGTAGTAGATCATTGGCCGATCATAAACAGGGAGCAAGTGCTTGTTCGTCACCGCCGTCAATGGCCTTAATCGAGTTCCGAGTCCGCCTGCTAAAACTACACCTTTCACTCTGTTACCTCCGGTAATTTGAGATCTTGAAAATCTGAAATTGCTTGTTTGGCCTTTGGTCTTTGGTCTTTGGTCTGAGGTTCTGAGATCTGAGATCTAAGATTTCAAATCTCAAAAAAATCAAAAAAATCAAAAATCAAAGTTCAAAGCCCAAAGCTCATTCTCAATCAATGAACCTTTGGAACCACAGCTCCAACATCAGCAACGTCCAGAGCTGAGGGGAATAATCTCGTTCGCCGCGCGTGTGCAGTTCAACCATACGCGTCACTGCTTCCGGTCTGAAGAGTCCGCGCTTCAGCGACGCTTCCGCAAGTAATGTTTCTCGCAGGAACGGCTGCAACTTACCGCGAAACCAATGACCAATCGGCACGCCAAAGCCCATCTTGCGCCGGTCCAGATTTTCGGCCGGTAACAGCTTACGGAGCATTTGCTTCAACAAATACTTGGTGGTCAGCCCGCGCAATTTATATTTCTCAGGCAAGCTGGCCGCAAACTCGATAACGTGATGATCGAGAAACGGCGACCGCGCTTCAAGTGAATTCGCCATGGTAGCGATATCGACCTTCACCAGCAGATCGTTGGGAAGATAAGTCATGATGTCTGCCAGCAACGCAGCATCCACAATGCCGGATCCGTTCGCGCGAGCAAACCATGGGTCAAGCATGCTGGCCGCCGAATCGCCCTGAGTTTGCCGGCGGAAATTCTCGGTAAACAAATCCTGTTTAGCCTGACCATCAAACACGCTCACCCAGCGCAGATAACGTTCCACTTTCGGCAAGGATGCGGCTTGAACGAAACGCTTCACGTCGCGTATGCGACTGCGCTTCGTTTCCGAAGACGGCATTAACTCGATCGCCTGCCTAACTACTGACTCGCGCAGCATAGCCGGTATTCGATGATACCTTTCGGCCAGCCGCATCGCTGCATAGCGTTCGTAACCGGCAAACGATTCGTCACCGCCATCTCCATTCAAAGCAACAGTCACGTGCTTCCGTGTTTCGCGCGCAACGTAGTAGGTGGGAATCGCTGAAGAATCCGCGTACGGCTCGCCATAGTGTTCTACGAGAATTGGTAAAACTTCCAGAGCGTCAGGGCGCACAATGAATTCGTGATGGTCCGCGCCCACATGTTCCGCGACCCGTCGCGCGTGATGCAATTCACTGAAGTCCTGTTCTTCAAATCCGATCGAGAATGTTTTTACCGGCGTGCTCGACTCCTCGGCCATCAGCGCCACCACCGCACTCGAGTCGATGCCGCCAGATAGAAAAGCGCCCAGCGGGACTTCCGACATCAAACGCACTTTCACAGCGTCGCGTAAGATCTCGATCGTTCGTTGGCCGGCTTCCTGTTCGCTGATATCGAGCTTGTTCGAGAAGTCAGGTTGCCAGTAGCGTTCGATTTTGATTTCGCCTTTGCGGTAACGCAGGCTGTGCCCGGGCTCCAGTTTTCGGATCGCCTGATAGGCAGTCAGCGGAGCCGGGACGCACATGAACGAGAGGTAATGGTTCAGCGCTTCGAAGTCGATTTCTTTGCTAATGCCGGGATGCTGCAACAGGGCACTGAATTCCGAACCGAAAATAAACTGGCCATTCACCTGAGCATATAGCAGTGGCTTCTTGCCCACGCGATCGCGCGCGATGAACAATTCCTGGGTGCGCTCGTCCCAAATTGCGAAGGCAAACATTCCGCGTAGATGGTTGGGACAGTCGGCGCCAAACTGATCGTAGGCGTGGACGATTGCTTCGGTGTCGCTGTTTGTATAGAAGGAGTGACCGAGTTTTTCGAGTTTCTCGCGGAGCTCGCGGTAGTTGTAAATTTCGCCGTTGAAAACTATCCAGGCAGTGCGGTCCTGATTGTGAATAGGTTGCTGCCCACTCTTTAAGTCGATGATCGCCAGGCGGCGCATACCAAGGCCGACCGGTCCATTGACGTAGAAGCCATCGTCATCCGGCCCGCGATGCCTGATGGCAGCGCACATCCGGCCCAGCAGTGCCTCGTCAATGTCTGACTTGTCGTTTCGAACTATTCCTACAATTCCACACATAGATTCAACAGGCCCGGCTTAAGTGGTTGCGGATGAATTTTGGCAAGCTTCATAGTAACCAACCTTGCACAGGCTGGCCAATGAGCGCTGGTTAGATTTGTCGCGCTAGTGCGCGGGCCAGCTTTACCCCAATCTTTCCCAGCAGCGGGACGCTCTCAACTCGCTTCCGCAGGCGCGAGGCCGCATTCGCGTTGGCGGCGAAATCGATCCTCAATTGGCGCAGGTAGCCCGCTGCGGCTCGATCCTCCAGGAGCTTCTCCCCATTACCATTTTCCTTGAACTCACTAATCACTTCTTCATACAGGCTGTTGAGCTCATCAATCACCGGCTCGTGTCCGGCACTGGCCCTCACCATTTGCGAAACCCTAAGACTCTCTTCCGGGTCGTAACGCTTGATTTCCTTGAGCAGCGCCTCGGCCTCCAACGGCCCGGTAAGCGTACGACGGCCAAAATTCAACGGTCTCAGGGCGGCAAAATTCGCAGTGGTTACCATCGGGCCGCTGCCTGCGTAATCGCAAAGAACCACGGCCGCGCCAACCGCCATGGCTTCCAGAGCGCTTTTTGCCTTTGCAAAAACCAAATCGTAGTCGCCAAGAATTTCCTCCGGTCGGGAGATCGTTTTTGTTTGGCTGCCGACCACGTCCAGTTGAATCTGCGCGCGCGCGCAAGCTTCGCGCACCGCCGGAAGATGCGTTTCCTCATTCGCGTAGTTGCTAAACAACAAAGCCCGTTTGGGCTGGAGCGACAAAGGCTCGCGGCGCGGACGAAACCGCGCCAGGTCAACGAAGTTTAGTAAAACTCGGATCTGTGGCTCGGGAATGTCATGGGCCAACAACAAATCCCTGCAAGCTCGATCGACCGCAACGTAGCGAAGTATCCGCGGAAAATGAATCGGCTTTTCATACCAGCTGGTGGCGTTATGAATAAACTGAATGGCGGGCGTCTCGGGAAAATAAAGTAAAGCTGTCATCAACTCCAGATGTTGCTGACCATGAATAAGATCGGGAGCCAGCGAAAGATTCTTGAGATCGTCAATAACTGTGATGTTCGCCGACTGCAGTTCAAGAGCAACTTCACCAAGCACCGTACTGTAGGCAATCGGTGTGTGGCCGCGCTTCAACAGCTCAACTGCCGTATCGCGCAAGTACATTTCCGAGCCCGCCCGCCCGGCAAGGGTGTTGTTGGTGATGAGAATCTTAAGCCCGCTCATGACACGGCCACATTGGCGGAATGCAAAAGTTCGTCAGGCAGCGATTTATTGACTCGGCAGGATTGGACATAACGCCAAACAGCTTTTTCCAGCGGCAAAAAGTGTTCGATATAACGAATGGTTTTTTGGTAACGACCGGCCAAAACCATCTCTTCGCCGTAGAGTTCGTAGAAAGGAGTTTCGCAACGCGACGTTTGCCAATTACCTGACGCGCATACGGGGCGAAGGCATTCGGTCCGGAAACGATTCAATTCAGTTCCTTCAAAGGCACCTTTTAATCTTTCTTCGATCAGCGGAAAAGCGTTAAGTGCCGTCAAAACCTGGGTGCTAAGCTCTGTGTCTACTGCACCCGCTAATTGGGGCGCGGATAAACGACTCACGCCTTCAAACAGACTGCCAGCCAGCGCGGCCTCAACGTCGCGAGCAAGTTTGGCGTCGTATGAGTGCACTGCTTTGAGTTTTCTCAAAAAGCTTTCATCGTCAAGATGGATCCAAATCGCGCGCTCGCGGTCTCCGTCCGGACATTCATCAGGTGAACCAACGACGGCAAAATCGAAGCTGGCAATTTTCTGATTGTGCCTTCCGTGTGCTATTTCAACTGCCGCATCGGTGAGCAAGCGACAGGCATCATGAGTTGGACTGTAGCCCTCGGCGGAGTCGGCCACAACATACTCGATGCGCCGGCGTACAAACTGATCGGCCAGCTCTTCGGCAAGCCCCAGGAAGAGTGAGAAGTTTCCGTTAAGGAAAGCCTCATAAATCTCGAGGTCAGTGTAGCGGCCGTAAATCGATCCCGCCGGAATGGCAAGGTCGCTCAGGACTTTCGTCGTCGAGGACAAACTTGATTTGGCCGCGCGGCCCGAACCGTCAGTGAGAACAAAAACGTGCGGCCTGGCCCGTTGCATCCAACCGTGAACTCGCAGCTCGTGGCTGGGATGAGCAACTACTAACGCGGCCCGGGAACAGTTATTGTAATCGCTCGTCATTCCGCTCGGCTTCCTCGCTGAACCCTTCCAAAAATCATCGCCTGCTGAGTCGCTTTCGCTCTTCTTCCTGTAGCAGCTTTCGTTCTTCTCGTTTCTCTTTCACGAGCACGAACCCTACCGCCACGAATATGAAATAGAAGACCAGTAGCTGAGCTCGCTGCCGATAGGCCGTTCCCACATTACCCTGAAAAACCGAATAGGCAAGCGTAAGCATGACTGTGAAAATCAAAATCGGCGAGATCATTCGCAAGCGATACCTGATGCTGAACCATAACCCCAGGATCAACAGCGGAAACGAAGCCCACCAAATAACCATCTCCGGCAGGGTGATGCTCTGGCGCAGAGAAATTACCTGCCAGGGAAACGGCGCAAAAAGCAAATAGAGTACGCCCATGGGAATCGTAGAAAGTGCGCCGGAAGTGCTCGAGACATCGACGTCTCTCCCAAAACCGGACTCGGCAGAACGCGCCTGATCCAGACGACTGCGTTGCAGTCCTTGCAGGTTTCCGTAACGCTCGTATTGAAGGCTGGCCGAACGCGTTACACCGACATAAGTCAAAGCCAGACCCAACAGAATGACGGCCGTAAATTGGCGCGCGAAACTGGTGGCCGTTACCTGCTGCATGCCGATGACAAAGGCCCCAGCTATCGCGACGCAGATCATATACAACACATAAAACCGAAGGGCGAACAAAGCTATCAGCGAGCAGGCCAAAATGATGATGTACTTCAGTGCTAGTTTTTGACCGAGCTTCAAAGTGCAGAGAATGGCCAAGGCCAGAAGGAAAACTATGGGGCCATCTTTAAGGCCTTGCGCAGACCAGAGAACGAGCGATGGATAAAAAGCTACGGCTATGCCGGCAATCCTAGCCACCCGGGAATTCTGGAAAACCTGATGGGCACATAAATAAATTACCACTGCGGTGGCAGCGCCAATAACCGAATTCATCAGTTGCACTGCAAGCATGTTGCGCCCGACCAGTCCGTACACTGCCGCAACGACGTAAACCATTCCCCAGCCTGAGCCCTCGCCGCTGCGAACAAATTGATTAGCGATGGTTTGAAAATACTTATCTCCTCCCCAACCAAGGAGCTGAGCCCGTCCATAAAAGTCATAAGTTATGGCATCGCCGCCAAAAAAGTCCTGGCCACGAAATGCGAATATTGCGAGCGCAACAACTATCCGGATGATCAAGCCGGCAACGAACAGACGCAACAAGAAAGACCCGTCGGCCTCTCTCTTGTAAGAGTAATATCCGGCGATCGTCGCCAGCGCGGTGCACAACAAAACGGCCTTGGCAGCGTCGAACGCGCTAAACACTCCGTAGCTGCTCACATGCGGGACTACCAGTGGCGGGACAAAGATCACAATCCCAACGCACAGGAGAATATAAAGCAATGTGAGAACAGCGTTCATGTTCAGGAATCAACCGGTCGTCTGACTAAACATCGTCCGGCAGATCTATTCGGGTTTTTCGTTCAATCAGAAATCGATCTTCTTCGCTCAATTCTTTTACGGGCTTCGCCGGCACTCCGGCTATCAAGTAACCCTCCGCCGATAACTCAGTTGTAATTACAGAACCAATCCCGACGATGCATTTCGAGGGCACCGAGCCTCCCGGCGCGATCCTAATTTCGGATCCGATATAGGCGAAAGATCCAATATCGATCGGACGCGTGCGCTGGCGGTTGTGAGTCCAGAGGGAAGAATTCCGTCCTCCCAGAATTGATCTGCGGCCGATTGTCACCCGGTCGGTAAAATCTATTTTGTGCCCGGCAGTGATGATGCTTCCTTCGCCGAGCGAAAATCGCGGATCAATGGGATTGACAACTTCAGGTTCGGCAATCGAGTTAATCTCGTTCATCCGGATGATTTCAGAGTAGCGTCCGAGATGGACTTCGTCGCCGCCTCGAATAATGTTTAGGTGTCCGATTCTTACATGGTCTTCAATCTGCAGCTTTTTCACTCTTACGACCAAATTAAGATGTCCTATTTTAACGTCGTCGTCGATCCGGCATTCTTGTGCGTCGATAATGCTTAGTCCGACGCGCACGCGCTTGCCGATCTTATAGCCAAAAAACAAACGGTAGCAGGAACGCTTTAGAAACGACGGCAGCAACGCGATGATTGCGAGCATAGTCAATCGGGATTTGCTTAAACGTTGCATGCTGAAATTTGGGATCTGAAATCTGCGATCGCTATCAACCAGCCTGGCCGCGACTGGACTTATCGCCGGCGGCGGCGTCATGTAGTGCGTGCGCGAGTCTATCGGCCTGTTCCGACAGCGAGTAATGCTCGACCGCGTGGCGACGCCCGGACGCTCCCATGGTCCGGCGCAGCTGCGCATCGGCAAGCAGAAGTTCCAGGGTTCGGAACCATTCTTCGTTGCTGGTCGCCTGGAAGTGGGTTACTCCCGCTTCACCAATCTCCGCCATCGCTCCAACCGGCGCCGCTACAAATGGAATGCCTACCGCCATGTACTGAATCGCTTTGAATCCCGATTTACCCGCGGCCCATTTCTCTGCATACAAAGACGGATCGATCGGATACAGTCCCACGTCAAAGGACTGAAAATCTTCCACTTCACGTTCGAGCCGCCATTCCAGATTCTCAACTTCAACACCAGGAATGCTTACCGTGCTGGTGCCCGCCCCGACAACTTTCAGCTTGAAGGGACGCGTCTTCGCCAAATCCTGCAACACGGGAAAGACCGTTCGGAGATAGGGGAAAGTTGAGTGGGTGCCGATCCAGCCGAGCACTAACGGCCCGCCGGACATATGGGAACTGGGAACAAAAACGTCGGTGTCAACCACGGTTGGAATTATTCGCGTTGTCGCACCTTTGCTTTCCGCATACTCGGCAATCGCCCGGTTGCCGCAGGTTACTATACTGGCCCATCGTATCAGGTCGTCAGTTTTGCTGAACCATTTCAATGCCTGTCCAAACTTTCCATATGTGGGACTAGTATAGGGAACGTAAGTAGCATCATCCAAATCGAGGACCATCGGCCGGTTGAATACTCGCGCCGCCAGCCATTCGATGAGTGGTGGCCCAAAGATCATTGCTTCGCGCTGAACGAGAACTACATCGGCCCGGCGTGCTGCTAATCCAGCCGCGATCCTCAATAATCCAGCCCCGCCCAAACCGAGTGCCTTGGAGACCAAAGCTCGAGGTTTATAAAGGTTGGCAAACTGCTGCGAATTCAAAAACGGCTTGATGGTAAGAGCGATCCCCCGATTAGAAAGCGGTTCAACAAACTGCTGCAAACGATAGCGAGTCGCAGCCGCTTCTATCGGATATGATGCAAGACCTAAAACTTCCATTATCTAATCACGGTTCGCGTGGGCTCGGGACTGTTAAATAGACCCCCCGCCGCAAAACTCACTTTTCGGCCCGGATTTTTAGTGAATCATTGATGTCGTCTGGTGTCATAGTCATCTGCGAGCGCGCGGATTCTCTAAACGTCCGGAGTTGTTGTCAGTTTCATAGCTGAGTTTTGTTCGCTCAGGTTAGCGAGGCGGGAATAAACGTTTCCGTATCCTCTACCGCCTACTGTTTGCAAATCGAAGTGAAGCCGCGCAACTTCGATGCAATGCCTGCGCACACTCGGATCCTGCGCCAGCGCCTGGGCCACTGCCGCGGCCCGCCGAAACTCCTCGGGCGTGAATTCACGAACGATAACCCCTACGCCCTCCCGCTTGAGCAAGTCATCCGTGTCTCCTATGCCGGCATTGCTGACAACGGGTAACCCGGCAGCCAGGTATTCCGGAATCTTTGTCGGCGAAGCGGCGATTTGAGCAAAGGTCGACTTGCGAAACGAAATGCCCAGGCTGGCACGGTCCAGGTAAGACGGCACCTCCGCCGCCGGCACCGCGCCTATCCAGAAATCCTCTTCCTTAAGTCCCGCCTGCCGAAGTTGGTTCGCGGCCTGCTCGGGCGGTGAAACCGAAAGCAAACGCAAGAAGGCGTTCGGCTGCAGCTCTTTTAGGGCCATGAAAAACCGGCCCATTTCTTCGACCAAATACAATCCCACGAGCGAACCTGCATAGATCACTTCAAAACGTTCTGAGCGTCTGGAGTTTTCTCCCGCGCTCGCAGTAGCAAAGAGCTCGAGGTTAACGCAACAAGGAATGACTTCTATTTTCTCGGCCGGTACCAACTCTTCGCGTATCAGCCAATCGCGCAGGCGGTGCGTCAACACAACCACTTGATCGGCTCGCTTCAAGCCATACCTTTCAATTTTTTTCACCACCCGGAACGGCAATGACTTTTCAGTCCAGACTCCAGCATCTCTGTACTCTTCAGCCATCAACCCGCGTACGTCAAAAATGAGCCTGGTGTTTGCGGTGGCCGCCAGCATCGCCATGGCCATTGGCAGGTGAGCGCGCGCGTGCAGGACCTGCACGCCTTCCTTACGAATCAGTCGTCTCGCCAATCTTGCACCCGCAAGAATGTCGTAGAGCGTGGCCGGCATCGATGGGTTCTTGTGGTAGGCGAGATAGTGCCAGCGAATACCTTCACCTGCTAAACGTGTGCGCGCTTCGTCTAAATCTTTAGAACTCCAGCTTTGCCGCAACCCCGGCTCAAAAGTCAGCAGACTAATCTTCGTGCCCGCCGCCGCGAGTTGTCTCAGATACGGCAAGACCTGCGTCTGGACCAGAGGTTCCCTGAGGCCGAAGTAACAGAGATAGAGACTATGCAAAGGCATCGCCATCCTCGTGCTTTGATTGAGCCGGGGGCAACTTCGTCGACGAGGCATCAACTTCGTCGTCGGGTGATAGCTCCGCCAGCATTACCATGCGATAGCTGTTCTCAAATTTTGGCTCCGGAACCAGCGGCAACAGCAAACCAAGCAAAAGATTGGCAGCTAAATAAAGCGCGTCGGAGCGAGCCGCCGCCCCTCTTACAAAGCGACAGGCCCGGACCGGTTCACTGTAGGAGAGTGTGATCTTAACTTTGCGTCCGGAGGCGGCTGCCGCCTCGCGTAACCTTTCAGCCACTTTCGCCGCAGTCGGGTATTGCTGTCTTTGATGTTCAGTCACCCACTCAGGGACTGGGCGGCCTCGATCCTGCAGTGCACATTGAAATTCCGCGTCACAGGCCTGACCGTTTTCGCCATGCGGGCATGCTACCAACACTGCTCGCGAAGCAACGCGCACCAGTTCATCGATGGCGCGATCACGCGCCTCGAGCGGAAGATGCTCAAGCACGTCGATACAACTAACCACTGGAAAAGATTTATCCGGGAACTGTAGATCGGTGATGGTGCCGGGTTGAAAGGAAAAATTCTCGATCTGCTCTAAAGGTGGTTCAACATCGACACCGACAACTTTGGCCCCGTTGAGGAACGCGGCCATACCGATTCTGCCGCAGCCGACGTCGAGAAGTATCGGTTCACTCTGCGAAGGTAAATTCTTTAACAGCCTTCGCAGAATCTGAGCCGGAACCCAGTTACGACATCGCGTGTCCCAGCCATGTCGGTAGATAGTTCGTTCAAGAATGTCTTGCATCCGTTAGTAAGAACAAAAAGCATGGCCTGCTGGACCTGGCCGTCCATCACAAAAGCCACTGCTGTGTTTGAAAATCGATTGTATAGCAACGTCCGGATCGAATCGAATACGCCGTTCAATTTCTCGCTATATGCGTCACTCCTCTTGATACCATCGGCGCAGCAAAGTTGCTTGTATCCATCCCACAAAGGTCGCCAGATCCATCGACAACATGAGGAAGCCAGTCGAAAGAAAACGGGTCGGACTGAGAACCCACCAGATCGTCCGGCCTTCACGCTTTCTCCAAAGGGTTTTTGCCACGCGAGCCGCCCACAGCAAACAGGGGACAAGCAACCAGTAGAAGCTGTGCAAAAAGGCCAGGACAATAAAAGGAAGGTAAAGAAGATAGTTGCGCGCGAGGCCGTGGTGCCAACTACTCTGACGACCGGCCCAAACGTTATGACGCGAATAAAGCACCAGTTTGCTATACATGAGTGGCAGGGTCTGTGGCAGCTGCCACCAAACTGTCGCCTGAGACGCCCACCTCGTCTTGAAGTTTTCCGCTCCGACGCGCTCAAGGAAAGCCAGGTCTTCGCCGGCGCGCCAGTCCGGAAAGCCCGATACTTTCATCCAAACCTCGCGGCGCATTAACGACGAAGGGACTACCGGTCCGCGCATCAAGCCGCCGGGGCGTTTCTGTTTGGGCGCGACGTAAGCCAGGGCATAAGCGCGTTCAAACGTAGTTTCTGTCATGGGCTCGTAGTTGCCGTAAACAACTTCAACCGCAGAGTCGGATTCAACCTCGCGCACGAGATATTCGAGCCAGGTCGGCTCAAGACGATTGCCTCCATCCGCGTAAGCGATCCAATTGTGTAACGCCCCTTCAGTCCCGAGATTGCGCCCGCGACCCGGCGTCGCTTTTCCAGCTTCAATGATTCGAAAACGATCGTCGCCTTGAGTTAATCGTCGCGCGATCTTTACGGTGTCATCAGTCGAGCCACCATCAACCAGAATAATTTCAGCGGGTGCGTAAGTCTGTTGCTGCAGTCCGGCAATGACCAGAGGCAGTGACTCAGCTTCGTTTCGCAAAGGCATTACAACTGAGACGTCCAGAGGCTGCTTTTTTAAAGGGCGAGAAGCAATCTCACCGCTCAGCGGCGCAGAGATCTGTTCTGCCTCATTGATTTTCATAGGTAAAGAGTTTGAGCCGTTGTTTCAATCATTTCGGAAATGACGACGCCAATCAACAACATCGGCAAAGGGAGGTTGTTCCTTCTTCTCCAGCACGCAGGTTTCCAGGACCAGGAAGTCCATCTCGGTCCGCATGAAACAGCGATAGCTATCTTCAGGAGTACAGACGATCGGTTCGCCGCGCACGTTGAAGCTCGTATTTACTACCACCGGGCAACCGGTTTTTTTTCGAAAGGCCTCGATGATTTCCCAGTAGAGCGGATTAGTCTCACGCCTCACAGTTTGTATCCGCGCGGAGTAGTCGACGTGCGTGACGGCCGGTATTGCCGAGCGCTTAACATTCAATTTATCAATGCCCCAGAGCGCTTCTTCTTCGGTAGTCATTTTTCTTCGCTGCGAGGCGGCGACATCGGCGACCAGAAGCATGTACGGGCTGTCAGCATCCAACTCAAACCAGTCGGCCACCTGTTCGCGCAAGACGCTGGGTGCAAACGGACGGAAGCTTTCGCGATACTTGATTTTCAGGTTCATTGCCGACTGCATTTCCGCAGATCGCGGATCGCCGATGATGCTTCGCCCGCCGAGCGCGCGCGGGCCAAATTCCATGCGTCCCTGATGCAGCCCAATTATTTTCCCCGCTGCAAGTAGATCTGCAACTACTCCCGGCAATGCCTCGGGTGAATGTTTCTTGTAGGGCAATTGCTGCGACTGCAGAAACCTTTCGATCTCTTCTTCGCTATGTCGTGGGCCAAGATATGAACCCTTCATGCCGTCAGCATAGGCAGCCAGAGGTTTCTGTTCTCTGTCACTCCGATCGTTCTTTCCACCATTGTTTTGCGCCGACTTCCGAACTGGCCGCGCGGCTTGCCAGGTTCCAGCCTGCTCCGGACTTACCCTGGCGTTTCCCAGGTATCGATGCCAGATGGCCAGCGCGATTCCCAGCGCGCCACCCGCGTCGCCCGCCGCCGGTTGAATCCAAATATCTTCGAAAGGCACTTCGCGCAATACTCGGCCATTGGCTACGCAGTTCAACGCCACGCCACCCGCCATGCAAAGTTTTTTCATGCCCGTTTCTTTGTAGGCAAACTGCGTCATCTTGAGCATCACTTCTTCGGTGATCACCTGAATGCTGCGCGCGAGGTCCATTTCCTTCTGCGTGATCAGCGACTCGGGCTTTCGTGGCGCACCGCCAAAAAGTTTGTCAAAAGCTCCATTGGTCATGCGCAGGCCCTGTGAATAGCTAAAGTATTCGTGGTTCATTTTCAGACTGCCGTCATCACGAATCTCCAGCAGTTTGTCTTTAATCAGCGAAACGTATTTCGGTTCGCCATAAGGCGCCAGGCCCATCACTTTGTACTCACCGCTATTGACCCGGAAGCCGGTGTAGTAAGTGAACGCGCTGTAAAGCAGTCCCAGACTATCAGGAAACCGCAACTCTTTAAGGAGCGTGATCTCGTTTCCCTTGCCGATGCCGATGGAACTCGTGGCCCACTCACCGACGCCGTCAATCGTCAGGATGGCGGCCTCTGCGAAAGGCGAAGGATAAAAGGCACTGGCGGCGTGACTCTCATGATGATCGCCGAAGAGAAGCTTCCACTCAAATTTTTTGCCGAGCTTCTTCGCAGCGCGCTCATCGGTTTCGCCCCCGGCCTTCGCGAGCTCGGTACGAATCAAGTCGGGCATCCAGAGCTTCTCCTTCATCCAGAGCGGCAGCGCTTTGAGAAAAGAACCGAATCCGGCGGGAGCGTAATCGAGGTAGGTTTCGAGCAGACGATCAAACTTCAGCAGCGGCTTGTCGTAGAAGCCGACATAGTCGAGTTGTTCTGCCTTGAGCCTGGCCTCGCTGAGACAATAGCGAGCGGCCTGGAGGGGGAAATTGTGATCATGCTTGAGGCGGGTGAATCGCTCTTCCTGCGCCGCGGCCACGATCTCGCCGTCGACGACGAGACAGGCAGCGGAGTCGTGATAGAAAGCCGAGATGCCAAGAATGCTTACCACCCGAGCACCTCTATCTAGAACAAGGTATAGATGAAAGGCGCAATGGCCGAGCCCTTTGCCAACACCAACAAAGCGCCAACCAGCACCAGCGTGATCACTATTGGCGCCAGCCAGTACTTCTTGTTTTCTCTCATGAACTGCCAGAGCTCACTAACAACCTGCGCCTTTGACATCAACAACTCCTTAGCATCTTTGGTTGGGATCCAGGTAAGGCCCAACGATTCTTTCGAGTCTAGCGGTCTTTTCCAGTCAGCACCCAACCGCCGTTATTCTGGAAAGTGTTTGCTCGCGAGCGTTCGCTAATGATCATTCTGTTGTCAGCTGGTCCGGACCCGGTATACGTGAGCGTGTTGCCGACAAATTCGCTGTTGATTGCGTCTATGGTGAAGCCCGGCGTGCCGCCTCCGCCAACGTCAGTCAACCGATTATTCGTAACGTGGATACGCGTGCCCCCGATGGTCATACCGGTTTGACCAGTGCGGGTAATAACATTGTCCCTTACCGTCACGTCCTTCATGGTAGCGCCGAAGACGACAATGCCATTGCTCATGACATTGGTAATTGTTCCTTTGTTTGAACCGCCGATGATTGTGTTTTTCTCAATGAGGACTGGGCCAACATGAGGCGTCCCCGCCGCCGACTGTACTACAATTCCATTACCCGTAGTCGGCATCTCTGATTCGTGCACGTCAATAAAGTTATTCCTGATGATCACGTCTTGAATGAGATCGCTCGTTTCGTTGGGCTCCACATCGATGTTTGAATTCCCCGGTCCGCCACGCTGGCCGGACGCGAGAAATCGATTGCCTTCGAAGAGTATGTTTTTACCATTAACGAGCGCCAGGTTTTGTGAAGCCACCCGGGTAAAGAGACAGTTTGTCACTTTGGAATTCTCCGCGAAGTGGCCCGTTGATGAAGTCCCTCCGAATTGAATTCCAATCGAGCGTGTGCCATTTACCCAGACCTTGTCGACCGTACAATTCGAACAGTTGCCCAGAGAGATAGCCTGGGGCGCAGAATTAAAACCCGGATTAGCGCCTTTCACTTGCAGGTCGCGGATTAACAGACCTGAGTCGGGCGTGCCGTTTGAGATAGCCTGGCCGTAGGCACTGATTACGGTGAACTGGCCCGGTGCGGTCGACTCGAGGATGATTGATTCCCAGCCGGAGCCAATCAATGAAGTTCGCGATTTCATCAGGATCGGGACCGCCGCGGTTCTGGGGACATACGTTCCCGGCAAAAGGCGCAGCACGTGATCTGGCGAGATGATTACCTGGGTAGCGATTATTCCTCCGCCTTTTACCACAATCTCACCGCGCGCCGCACCGAGAGACTGATCCGCCGCGTTGATCTTCGCGCCAAGATCCTGGCCGGGAAAACTGTTGGCGTTAACCACACGGCCCTGTTGGGCGAAGGCAACACCTGCCAGAGTCGCAATCACGCAAAGAGCAGAGGCCGTGCGAAGCGTTAGCCTTCGAATCGCGGAGAGTATATTAATGGACAGTTCGTAATTGTAATTTCCCTGCATGATCTCGTTCGCCTTTGCTTCCTCGTTTTCAAAACATTTTTTCGTAGTGCCGCGGATTTCGCTGACGCTCGGAATAAGGGCGCCAGTAAGAATCGCTGCGTGGTCCTCGCCGGCTGAGCGGATCCCAACCCGAAAGTCTTTTGACTACGCCAATCGGCGTCACTATTAAGAAAAACACTATGGCCAGAATGATGCGAGTAGTTACGAACGACAGGCCTTCCGCCAACAACATCCAGGCACGATTTGGTAACACCAGGGCCCTCGGCCAGATTAGCCCCAGCAGAATCAGGAGAGTGCCAAGCGGCAGGACGATATAGGTGGCGCTGGCAAACTTGCCGCGATAGAGCCACCAACTGCTGAGCAAAACAAAAACGCCCCCAACGACTAAACCAAACTCTCGTTCTGTTCGATAAGCGTTTGTCTTCATAACTCGCAACTGCAGCACTCTTCGTGCCAACGCGCCTGAGCTGCTGTGACCCGCGTCCCCACCCGGACAGAAGCAAAGCCTGCAGCAGCCCAAAATCTCTGCGCAGGCTTTGATAATCACCTCAGACGCGGCCATCCCAGATGGCAAACTACTTAAGGGGTCCCGGCAGTCTCTCCCGGCGGCACCTCCGGGTTGTCGCCTTCAACGTACTCATTTGCGGAGTAGTAACCGGAATAGTAGTAATCCTGAGTTTCGACTCTGACGTTGTTAAGAACCACGCCAAAGATATGTGCCCCGACGTCAAGCAACTGCTGTTTGGCTCTGCGCACAACTGCTCGCGAACTTCTGCCGCCATGAACAACCAACACTACGCCGTCCACCATCGTGGAAAGAATGGAGGCGTCGGTAAAAGATATTGCTGGTGGCGAGTCGATCACGACGTGGGCAAACCGTTCCGTGAGTAAGCCCAAAAGCTTGCGCATTTCATCTGAGCCCAAAAGTTCCGCGGGGTTCGGAGGCACCGGACCAGAGGTCAAAAACTTAAGATTGGGAAGCGTGGAATAAGTCTGCATCAGGCTATCAATGTCCGTCTCGCCGGAAAGCCAGTTTGTTAAACCCTTCGCATTGGGAGCGCCGAAATGAGCGTGCAACCTGGGCCGTCGCAGATCGCAATCGATGAGCAAAACGTCGGCGCCAGTTTGCGCGAGCATGAATGCCGTATTGATCGCGGTCGTGGTCTTACCTTCCGACGGTTGGCTCGAGGTTACCAATATGGTCTTAGGCGGTTGTCCCGCCGATGACAACAAGAGCGAAGTGCGCAAGTGCCGGTAAGACTCGGCAATTGGTGAACGCGCATCGCTGATCATAGCGAGAGCGGTGGTTTCCCCGGATGCAGGTCCAGTCGCTGGCCCGCCGATTCCAATCAGGCGTCCGCGATCCCGGCCTGCCGGAATCAACGCGAGAGCCGGCATGTGCAGGTATCGATCTACGTCATCGACCGACTTAATAGTGTC
>Ga0134126_10000991_pt1 | contig 35930 bp, 28 predicted proteins | sample KB31752_FD_96881 | JGI IMG/M metagenome (GOLD analysis project Ga0134126, IMG submission 96881) | Terrestrial soil microbial communities with excess Nitrogen fertilizer from Kellogg Biological Station, Michigan, USA - KB3-175-2 | ecosystem: Environmental > Terrestrial > Soil > Unclassified ...
CACGTTGACGTCGAACATCTCGTACTTCTGGCGGATGTGCTTGGCCAGGTAATCCTGGATCGAGTTGATCTTGTGGTCGATGTAGTGCTTCTTGCCGTGGATGTCGCGGGTGAAGCCGCGCACACGGTAGTCCATCGTCACGATGTCCGATTCGAAGCTGTCGATCAGGTAATTCAACGCTTTCAACGGCGAAATCACCCCGCACGTCGCGACGTCGATATCGGCGCGGAAGGTTGCGATGCCGTTGTGCGGATGCGTTTCCGGATAGGTGTGCACGGTGATGTGCGACTTGTCCATGTGCGCGACGACGGCGTCGGAAATCACGTCCTTGCCGAGCCTGTCGACCACCGGATGCTCGGAAATCAGCATCGTCACCGACGCGCCCTCGGGGTCGTAGTCCTGCCGCGCGATGTTGAGGATGTTCGCGCCGATGATGTCGGCCACGTCGGTGAGGATCTGGGTCAGGCGATCGGCGTCGTAGGCTTCATCGATGTAGTCGATGTAGCGGTCGCGCTGGTCCTTGGTCACCGCGTAGCAGATGTCGTAGATATTGAAGCTGAGTGCCTTGGTGAGGTTGTTGAACCCCTGCAGCTTCAAGCGGGGCAGCGGCTTGACCACGGCAGTATCCTCGAAAACAGGTGGAAACGAATTCACGCGCGGCGGGCCGGCACCCGTCGCGCGCATCGGGCAGGAAAACGCAAAGTATGCGGGAAAGTGGCTGCCGACGCATCCTTTCGGGCTTTCTCTCTGGTAATGTGTGTAAATTCTCGCAAAGGTGCTAGACTCGCACACGAAAAGTGTGACGCAGTGCAAAGACCCAATGTCTGAATTGCGCTACCTCCTCCAGCAAGTCTACGAACGGTCGCTGGCTCCTCCGATGCTTGCGCCCGACCCCGCAGCGATGCAGCGGCTGTTGGAACAGTGTCATCGCCGCCGCTATCCCGGCAAGACAGCCATCCTCCGGCCGGGCGATCCCGCCAATACCTTGTTCTATGTGATCGATGGTTCGGTCACCGTTTGCAGCGAAGACGAACAGGGCCGCGAGCTGATCCTCGCCTACATCAATCGCGGCGAGTTCATCGGGGAAATGGGGCTGTTCGTCGAGCAGGCACAGCGCGAAGTGCTGATCCGCACGCGCAGCACCTGCGAGCTGGCCGAGATCGGTTACGACAAGCTGTTCCAGTTGTTTGCCGGCCCGCTGCGCGAAGACTGCCCGCGCGTGTTGTTTGCGATCGGCCTGCAATTGACGCACCGGCTCCTGCGCACGTCGCGCCAGGTCAGCCGGATGGCCTTCATGGACGTCACCAACCGGATCGCGCGCACGCTGCTTGACCTCTGTCAGGAGCCCGACGCGATGACCCATCCGGACGGCACGCAGATACGCATCTCGCGGCAGGAGCTTTCGCGTATCGTGGGCTGCTCGCGCGAAATGGCGGGCCGCGTGCTGAAGCAGCTCGAGACCGACGGCGGCATCGACGTTGCCGGGAAAACGATCGTGGTCAAAGGAACGAGGTGAGCTTGCCCACCATCAGTGCCACTCCACGCGCGCGACGGCCCGCCCCAACGCTTTTTCCACGCGCTTGCACAGCTTGGGCGTGGCGTTGACCAACACCGCTTCGCTGGCCAGCGCCAGCATGGGCATATCCTGGCTGGAATCGCTGTAGGCCAGTTGCCACGCGTCGATGCCGTGCTGTGCCAGCAACTCCACCTTGCGCCGGCCGACGTTGTGCCAGTCCGTGCGCATGCCGAATCGGCTCGCGCGCAGCCGCGACGCCAGCACTTCGACATTCGTGACACGGAGCTCGGCCAGCACGCGGCACACCAGCGACTCCTCGCAACCCGTGACGATCACGATGCGGTCGCCCGCTGCCTGATGCCGCCGCAGCACGGCCAAGCCTTCCCGGCAGAAGCGTCCGGGCTGGCGCACCAGCGCCGTCGCGAACGCCTGCGCCTGATCCCGATAGCGCGCCTCGCTCAATCCGAGCAGGCCGAGATGCACCAGCGAGCGCAGCACGCGACGGTGCGAAAATGGCAACATCAACAGGAACCATGGTCCGAGCAGCAAGACCAGTCCCTTGCGCCAGCGATCCCGGCCGTAACGGTCACGCATGAACATCGCGAACGTGTCGCCGCGTATCAACACGCCGTCGAAATCGAACAGCACGATTCGCTGCGCTGCGTTCGGTGCCCCCTGTTCCATCGTCACGCTCCGGCGAACAACCGCGCCAATTCCGCGCCCGGATCGTCCGCTCGCATGCAGGTTTCGCCGACAAGAAACGCATCCACGCCGGCCGCGCGCATGCGTGCGACATCTTCGCGCGTGGCAATGCCGCTTTCCGTTACCAGTAGGCGATCGCGCGGCGCATCGTCGCGTAGCAGCAGCGTGGTTTCAATGCGGGTCTCGAAGGTGCGCAGATCGCGATTGTTGATCCCGATCAACGTGCGCGGCGGGTTCGTCAGCATCAGCGCACGTTGCAGGTCGACCGCGTTGTGGACCTCGACCAATACATCCAGTTGGCATTCGATGGCCAGCGCGTGCAGGTTCACCAGCGCGGCGTTGTCCAATGCCGCCGCAATCAGCAGGATCGCGTCGGCGCCGATCGCGCGCGCCTCCTGCACCTGGTACACATCGACGGTGAAATCCTTGCGCAGCACGGGCAGCGAACATGCATCGCGTGCTTCACGCACGTATGCATCGCTGCCCTGGAAGAAATCCACGTCGGTCAGCACCGACAAACAGGTCGCATCACCCTTTTCGTAGCTGCGCGCGATCGCTGCGGGATCGAAATCGGCCCGGATCAGCCCTTTGGAGGGGCTCGCTTTCTTGATTTCCGCAATCACCGCTGCCTTACCGGCCTCGGTGCGCTTGCGCAGCGTCGCGGCGAAGCCACGCGCTGGCGGCGCGTCCGCATTGCGTGCACGCAATTCTGCAACCGACACGCGTGCCTTGCGATCCGCGATTTCCTCGCGCTTGCGCGCAAGGATGGTTTGCAGGATGTCGTTCATGCCGGTTGCGCGGCCAGCACTTGCGTCGCTTCGATAAATTGATCGAGCTTGGTGCGCGCGGAACCGTCGTCGATCGCGCGACCGGCGCGTCCGATGCCGTCCGGGATCGATGCCGCGATACCGGCCGCATACAGCGCGGCGCCTGCATTCAGCAGCACGATGTTGCGTGCAACACCGTCGAGACCATCCAGTACGTGCAGCAGCATCGCCTTGGATTCGCCGGCGTCCGCGACGCGCAGATTGCGGCTGGACGCCATCGGAATGCCGAACTGCTCCGGCTCGATTTCGTATTCGTGCACGGTGCCGTCGCGCAATTCGCCGACCAGCGTGGCGCCGCCCAGCGAAATTTCGTCCAGCCCATCCTTGCCGTGCACCACCAGCGCGCGCTCGACGCCCAAACGCTGCAACACGCGCACCTGGATGCCGACGAGATCGGGATGGAACACACCCATCAGGATATTTGGCGCATTCGCCGGATTGGTGAGCGGCCCAAGGATGTTGAACAGCGTGCGCACGCCCAGCTCACGGCGCACCGGCGCCACCGCCTTCATCGCGGGATGGAAGCGCGGCGCGAACATGAAGCCGATCCCGGTCTCATCGATGCAGCGCGCGACCTGTTGCGGACCGAGATCGATCTTCGCGCCCAAAGCCTCCAGCACGTCCGCGCTGCCCGACGAGGACGACACGCCGCGATTGCCATGCTTGGCGATGTGCGCACCAACAGCCGCCGCGACGAACATCGACGCGGTGGAAATGTTGAAGCTGTGCGCGCCGTCGCCGCCGGTGCCCACGATGTCCAGCATGTGCGGATGTGCGGACACCGTGACGCGTTCGGCCAGCTCGCGCATCACCGTCGCGGCGCCCGCGATCTCGCCCACGGTTTCCTTCTTCACACGCAGCCCCGTCAGGATCGCAGCCGTCATCGCGGGCGACACTTCACCGCGCATGATCTGGCGCATCAGGTCGATCATCTCGTCGTGGAAGATCTCGCGATGCTCGATCGTGCGCTGCAGCGCTTGGTGCGGCGTGATGGGCATGTTCATGCCGCCTTCGGCAAGGCTTGCCCAAGGAAATTGCGCAGCAGGTCGTGGCCGCTGCGGGTCAGGATCGATTCGGGATGGAACTGCACGCCCTCGACCGCCAGCGCCTTGTGCCGCAAACCCATGATCTCGTCGAACGAACCGTCCGGGTGTTCGGTCCATGCGGTGATGTCGAGGCATTCCGGCAGGCCCGCGCGCTCGATCACCAGCGAGTGGTAACGCGTGGCCTCGAACGGGTCGGCAAGGCCTGCGAACACGCCGGCGCCGCGATGCCGGATCGGCGAGGTCTTGCCGTGCATGATTTCCTTCGCGCGGATCACCTTGCCGCCGAACGCCTGCCCGATCGCCTGATGGCCGAGACACACGCCCAGGATTGGAATCGCGCCTGCAAGTTCGCGGATCAGCTCCAGTGAGATGCCCGCCTGGTCGGGCGTGCCAGGCCCCGGCGAAATCACGATGCGCTCGGGATTCAGCGCGCGGATGCCGGCGACGTCCACGGCGTCATTGCGCAACACCTTCACGTCCTGCCCGAGCTCGCCCAGATACTGTGCAAGATTGAACGTGAAGCTGTCATAGTTGTCGATGAGCAGCAGCATGGCCGTCCATTCGAAACCGGTTCGCCCGGAAAGAAGCGCAAGTGTGAATGCGCCTCGCCCCTGTTACAAGACGATCGCACGCGCGCTGGCGCTGGCGGGCGTCAGCACCGCACTCGCGGGCTGCTCCACGATCGGCTATTACGCGCACCTGGCCGCGGGCGAAATGGCCGTGCTGCGTGCAAGGGTTCCGATCGAGCGGGTGATCGCAGATCCTCATGCCGAGCCGGCATTGCGCAGGCGATTGCAACTGGCACTGCGCGCACGCGCGTTCGCCTCCGACACGCTGAAGTTGCCGCGCAACAAGAGTTACACCAGCTACGCCGACATCCATCGCCCGTTCGTGATGTGGAACGTGTTCGCGACGCCCGCGCTGTCGTTGCAACCGGTGGAGCATTGCTTCCTGTTTGCGGGCTGTGTCGCCTACCAGGGTTTCTATCAACATGACCGTGCCGAGGCGCTGGCGGCCAAGCTGAAACAACAAGGCGACGACGTCTGGATCGGCGGCGTGCCGGCATATTCGACGCTCGGCCATTTCGCCGATCCGCTGCTCAGCACCATGGACCGCTGGAACGAAGACGAGATGATCGGCACGATCTTCCATGAACTCGCCCACCAGCAGTTCTACGTCAAGGGCGACACGGCCTTCAATGAATCATTCGCGACCTTCGTGCAGCGCGAAGGCCTGCGCCAGTGGCACGCCGACAACCATCTACCGCCGCCAGACCCGTCGGAAGCCGGGCGGCGCCGGCAGTTCACCCGATTGGTGCTGGCGACGCGCGACAAGCTGAAGACGTTGTACGCCAGCAATCTTCCAGATGCGGTCAAGCGCAAGCGCAAGGCGCAAACGTTTGCGGAAATGCAGCGCGACTACGAACACCTGCGCGACGCCGCATGGCACGGCAACGCGGAGTACGACCACTGGTTCGACACGCCGCCCAACAACGCCAAGCTGCTGCCGTTCGGACTGTACGATCGTGGCGTGCCCGCGTTCGCGGCACTGTTCAAGCAGTGCGACGGCGACTGGACGCGCTTCTACGCCGCGGTGCACAGGATCGGCAACGAACCCGCCAAGCAGCGCGATGCGTTTCTCGGGGCTGATACACAGCGGGTCAAAGTCCCCTGACCGCCTGCGCGACCGCGCGGAACAGCGCACGCCCCTTGTTCATGGTTTCTTCCCACTCGGCGGCAGGGTCGGAGTCGTAGACGATGCCGGCGCCGGCCTGCACGTGCAGGCGGCCGTCCTGGATTACCGCGGTGCGGATCGCAATGGCGGTGTCGGCGTCGCCCCACCAGCCGATCCAGCCGATCGCGCCGGCGTAGATGTTGCGCTTGAACGGTTCCAATTCCTGGATGATCTCGATCGCGCGGATCTTGGGCGCGCCGGACAGCGTGCCGGCGGGGAACGCCGCGCGCAGCACGTCCATGTAGCTGGTGCCCGGGCGCACCTTGCCCTGCACCTGCGAGACGATGTGCATCACGTGCGAGTAGCGTTCGATCGCGAACGAGTCGCTGACTTCGACCGTGCCGGTTTCGCTGATGCGACCGATGTCGTTGCGGCCGAGGTCGATCAGCATCAGGTGCTCGGCGCGTTCCTTGGGATCGGCCAGCAATTCCTTTTCCAGTGCCGCGTCTTCTTCCGGCGTGGCACCGCGCTTGCGGGTACCGGCGAGCGGACGCACGATGACCTTGCCGTCCTTCAGCCGCGCCAGGATTTCCGGCGACGAACCGACGATCTGGGTTTCGCCGAGGTCGAAGAAGTACATGTACGGCGAGGGATTCAACGCGCGCAGCGCGCGGTACACATCCACCGGCCTCGCGTTGAAACCGATGCTGAGGCGTTGCGACGGCACGACCTGGAACACGTCGCCGGCGCGGATGTATTCCTTGCAGCGTTCCACCATCGCCTCGAACGCTTCTTTCGTGAACGACGATTTGAAGTCGCGCTCGTCCAGCACCGCGCCGTGCGTGGGCTGCGGATAAGCCGCACCGCCCTGGCGCAGATGGTGCGCCAGCGCATCCAGCCGCCGCTGCGCACGGGCATACGCGTGCGGACGCGACGGATCGGCATGCACGATCAGGTACAGGCGGCCCATCAGGTTGTCGAATACCGCGACCTCCTCGGCCAGCACCAGCAGAATGTCGGGCGTGCCGAGTTCGTCGGCGCGATCCCAGTTCGCGAGGCGCGGTTCGGCGTAGCCGACGGTTTCGAACCCGAAGTAACCGACCAGTCCGCCAGTGAAAGCCGGCAGGTCCGGCAAATGCGGCACGCGATAGTGCTCGCGCAGGCGTTCGACCTCGGCGAGCGGATCGTCCACTTCGCGGGTTTCGACGACCGCGCCATCCTCGATCACCGAAAGCGTGTGCGCGCGGAAACTGAAGATGCGCCGCGCCGGCAATCCAATGATCGAATAGCGCCCCCAATTCGCGCCGCCTTCGACCGATTCCAGGAGGAAGGTGTATGGACCGTCGGCGAGTTTCAGGTACACCGACAGCGGCGTGTCGAGGTCCGACAGCACCTCGCGCACCAGCGGAATGCGGTTGTGGCCCTCGCGGACGAGCGCTTCGAATTTGTTCTGGTCAAGCACTTCGCGTTCCTTGACTTTCCTAATAGCTCCGTGTGGAGCGGCTTTTGTTGAAAGTCAGGCCATGGATGGCCGTGGTAATGCTCGGGGCAACTGCAACGATTCCGGCCGCCCGGCGATTCAACAATGCAGCGATCAGGGATGATCGCATGAGAAACGCACGCCAAGATACCAGACCCGCACGTTTGGCCGTCTATTCGTTCTCGGGGCGTCGCATGCCACGCAGGCTCATCTCGAATACCACGCCATCTTCCTCGTTGCGCCCGGAAGCACGCCCTTGATGGAGTTCCGCAACCAGCCTCACCACGTATAGACCAAGCCCGAGGTGCGGTGCGCCCGCCTTCGCGCCCGCGCCGCGCACGCTGACCAGCGAATCGAACAGCTGGCCCTGCATGGAGTCGGGCAGATGCGAACCGTTGTTGGCCACCGTGATGCGCGATTCGCCGTCCTCGCCGGTTTGCAGTGCGATGCGGATCCAGCCATCCGGCGCCGTGAACGACAGCGCGTTGTCGAACAATTTGTCCAGTGCCTGCGCAATCAGTTCAGGCGCGCCGTACAGCGGTACACGCCGGTCGGGAATGTCGCACTTGAGTTCGCGCGGCGCGGCAAGCGATTTGTAGGCATCGGCGCAGCCGCGCACCACCTGCGCGAGATCCATGTCTTCGCCATCCGCCGACGCCATCGCGCGCTCCATGCGGCTGGCTTCGCTCATCGCACGCACGATGGTGCCGATGCGCGCGGTGCCGTCGCGGGCGCGCGCGAGATAGGACATCGCTTCGTGCGGCAACTCCGCGTGCTCCAGGTTTTCCAGCGACGAACGCACGATCGCCAACGGCGTGTTGAGTTCGTGCGACAGGTTGGACGCGAGCTTGCGCAGGTATTCGGTGTAGGTGCCGATGGATTCCAGGAGGCGCGACAGGCTGCGCGCAAGGTCGCCCAGTTCATCGCGATCGTCGACCAACGGCAGTTTCGCCAGTTCCAGTCCTTCGTGGTGCTGCGCCTGCTCGGCCGCATCACGCAGGCGCCCGATGCGCACCGACAGCCACGTCGCGAATGCGAACAGCACTGCGCCCGCGATCAGCAGCACGGCGACGCTGGCCAGCATCAGCCCCAGCAGTGCGCGATTGGTCAGCAGCGGCAACGCCTGGCTCGACTGTTCCAGCACCAGTGCGCCACGATTCTGGCCGCGCACGTCCAGCGGCACCGCCACGGTCAACACGACGCTGCCAGTGGCATTGCCGCCGCGCCAGTTGGCGGTGGCCTGCCCGTCCAGCGCCTGCTGCACGTCCGGCTCCGACAGGCGCGGAATGTTTCGCGGCAGGCGCTGGCGCTGATCGAGCGAAGGCACCACCAGCAGGTCCGACAATACTTGCTGCAACCATGGGAAACGGCTGCGCCGCGACGCGTGCACGTCCAGCACGCTGCCGCCCTCGCCGATCACCCAGCCATCGCCGCTCAACAGGCGCACGCGCACGCCGCTGGGCGCGAGCTGGGTGAGGTCGTTCGAGAGCGCGGGTGAGAGGCTGAGCAGCGGACGCAGATCCGGCTTGCCGCCGTTGAATCGCGTGGGCGCATCGGCGTCGAACACGCCGATGCCCAACTGATCCGGTGCCTGCGCGCGCGGAATCCGCAACTCTATGCGGTAGCTGTTGCCGGAATCCTGCCATTGCCCGCTGATCTCGTCAGGCAAACCATGTTCACGCAGGCCGAGCGGATGCGCCAGGAATGCGCCCGAACTCGAACTGGCGAGCAGATAACTGCGCTGGCGCGTGCCGCGGGTCAGTTGCAAGACGACGTGATCCGACTCGACCGCCGTCGGATCGAACGCACCGACCCGGGTGTGCGTGGCATCCGCCACTTCGATGCGCATGTACAGCCACGCCGAATCCGCCGCGAACTGGACATCCACCCCGGACCACGGATGCTGCTCCCATCGCGCAAACGGCTTCCAGTCGGAATCATCGCCGTCGATCACGATCGGTTGGCTGGCATCCTGCACGTACCAGCCCTGGTCGGCGTGCGGCAGTTGCGCACCCACCGCCACCAATCCACGATCCAGCGCGAACGCGATCGCCAGCAAAGCCTGTTCCTGGCTGTTGCGCAGCAGATGCTCCATCTGGCGCACGTACAACCAGCCCGCCCACGGCAAGGCCAGCGTGGACAGCGCGACCAGCAGCAGTTTGCGGCGGAGGGTCATGGCGGCGGGTAACGGGGACCAGGGACCGGGAACCAGCAAAAGAGCGGCAGCGGCAATCTCATGGACGCATGAGACACGCGGCGCAGCCGAATATCAAACGTTTGATCTTTCGGCGGGACGCCCGACTTCACACCATACCGAGCGGCTGTCGTGAAGTCAGGGCATGGATGGCCGTTCCGGGGTGACCCGTGCCGTAGTCTGGAATCTTCCAGCAGACAGGTCGACGCAGCGATCAGGAACGATCGCACAAATTACGGCTTCCAGCGATACCCCACCCCGTGCACCGTTTCGATCGCGTCGAACTCCGGATCGATGGCCAGGAATTTCTTGCGGATGCGCTTGATGTGCGAGGTGATGGTGGCGTCGTCCACCACCAGTTCGGCGTCGCGCATCAACTGGTCGCGGTTTTTCACGTGGCCGGGGAAACGCACCAGCGTGTGCACCATCCAGAACTCGGTGACGGTCAGCGGCACCTCGGCGTCGTTCCAGGTGACGCGCATGCGCTCGTCTTCCAGTTTCAACGGGCCGTGCTCGACGACCGTCTCGGCCGTGGCCGGCGCCTTCTGGGATTCGGCGCGGCGGAACAGCGCACCGATGCGTGCCGCGAGCTGGTGGAAACTGATGTCCTTGGAGAGGTAATCGTCGGCACCGAGACGCAGACCCGAAATCACGTCGAAGTCGGAATCGCGCGCGGTCAGGAAGATGATCGGCAGTGTCGCCGACCGCGCGCGCAACTCGCGGCACAGGTCGAAGCCGCCCTCGGGTTCGTCACCCAGACCGATGTCGATGATCACCAGCTCCGGCATGCGGTTGGCGAAGGCGCCCGAAGCCTCCTTGCGCGAGGCAAACCCGTGCACGTCATAGCCGAAGCGCGACAACGCCTCGACATAGTTGGCGCGGATGGAAGGTTCGTCCTCGACGATCGCGATGGCGCGGGCCATTCGGCTCTCCTAGGGTTTTGTGTTGCCCTCACAAGCAGGGCGCCTCGCCGAGCCTGCGTCATCCACCTGCGGCGCGCAAGCCCGGTGTCGGCCTGCCCGAAATTTGCCACAAATTGCCCGCGCTTCGCCCCTGGCCCGCCCCCCGGCCGGCGCCGGCGGAAGGCCAAATGGCAGCCGTCGGTACTCCTGCCGTGGATGTCGACTGTGGAACACCCCCGCGCTGGCGCCGGAGACGCACCCGGCCACTGACACCGGAAGGCGTCCAGCGCGGTGGACCCACGCAGTTCGAGGCCTCCCTCCACAGCCTCGCGTTTCATTCCTCTCCTGGTCGGCCGCGGTCTCGGTGCGCAAGCACCGAGGCCGTTGGTCTTGGGTGTTATTTGTGCGTTCGTCCATGAACGCGGCTCCGTTCAGCATTGCGCGAGCATGGAAGTTTCTGCGCTCGAGGAGTTCACCACGCCCATCAAAGCCGCCATCCATGGCCAAGAGCTCCGTGGCTGACTTTTCACAACAGCCGCCTCGAACAAGCATCCACAGCACGCTTCGAAAAAATTCGGGCTGTGGCTTCATTTGCGTTGATTCGCGTTCATTTGCGGACCAATTCGCTTTTCACCCTGCTGCCTTGCGCATCGCTGCGATCGTGGCCTTGTAGTCATCGCTGCCGAAAATCGCGGAGCCCGCCACGAAGGCATCCGCGCCGGCGCGCGCGATGTCGCCGATGTTGTCCACCTTGACGCCGCCATCCACCTCCAGGTGAATCGGCCTGCCGCTGCGGTCGATGATTTCGCGCGCGCGCTTCAGCTTTTCGAGCGCGGACGGAATGAACGATTGCCCGCCGAAGCCGGGGTTCACCGACATCACCAGGATGATGTCCAGCTTGTCCAGCACGTAATCCAGCCAGTCCAGCGGCGTTGCCGGATTGAACACCAGCCCGGCCTTGCAACCATGCTCGCGGATCAGCGACAGCGTACGATCCACATGCCGCGTGGCTTCCGGATGGAAGCTGATCGAGGTCGCGCCGGCCTTCGCGAAATCCGGCACGATGCGATCCACGGGTTCCACCATCAGGTGCACGTCCATCGGCGCGGTAATGCCGTAGTCACGCAGCGCCTTCAGCACCATCGGCCCGATCGTGAGATTGGGCACGTAATGGTTGTCCATCACGTCGAAATGGATCCAGTCGGCGCCGGCATCGATGACGGCATCGACTTCCGCGCCCAGCTTGGCGAAGTTGGCCGAGAGGATGGACGGGGCAATCATGCAAGGTTGTCTGCTCATGGATCGATCCGTTCCCGCAGTCATCGGAAGCCGCGTTCGGATTGTATGCGTTCCCACGCCGCGTTGATTTCGCTGGCGCGCGCCTCGGCGCGCCGGCGCAAATCGTCCGGCATGTTGCCGAGCCGGTCCGGATGGAATTCGCTGATCAGCTTGCGGTAGGCACGCTTGATGGTGCGCTCGTCGGCATCACGCGGCACGCCCAGCACGGTGTAGGGGTCGGGCCCGCTGCTGCGCGGCGCCGGACGATAGCCCTGCTGCGAATACGCGCCGGATTGCGCCCATTCGCCCGGGCGCGGGCCGGTGTTCCAGGCAAAGCCCTTCATCGCCAGCAGCGCCACCAGTTGGATTTCGCTGATGCGCAAGGAAAACGCCACGCGCTTCAACACGCGCACCTTTTCGTCGGTCAACGGCCCGTCGGCCATCGCCACGTCGCACAGCATGTCGAGGAACGGCATCACCGAGCTGCGCCGCGGCAGGCACCATCCGCGCAGGTCCACCAAGGACCTTGAAAGATCGAAACCGGGCGCCTTGCCCTTGTTGAAGGCGTCGATCGCGCGGCGGCGCCACAACGCGTCCAGTTCCAGCCGCGTCATCAGCTTCTCGACGATCGCGACTTCGGCTTCGGATACACGTCCGTCGCTCTTGGCCAGCGTGCCCATGAGGGCGAACAACGGCTCGACGTAACCGTCCTTGCCGCCGGTATGCGTGAGCCCCCCGAGCCAGCCGCTGTCGAACACCAGATGTCCGATCACGAGCCCGATCACCGCGCCACCCCAATCGCCGCGCGTCACCAACAAGCCGATCACGAAACCGACCAGCTTCCCCCAGATCCTCATGGACTCCCCGCCTGGCCGGGCTTGCATGGCGACTGCACGGAAAACCATCGCGCCAACGCCTGCATGTCCTTTTCGGTGAGTGGTCCCGCCGCTGCGCGCATCACCGGCACGCTGCGCTCGCCATCGCGGTATTCGTGCAATGCCTGCAGGAGATACGGATAGGGCTGGCCAGCCAGATTGGGGGCGCCCGGGATGCGCGCATGGCCGTCTTCGCCATGGCACGCCGCGCACAGGCCGAGTTGCGCGGGCGGAGCCGGCGCTTCGGTCGCTGCGTGCGCGATCGCGAAAGGCGCGACCGCAAGCAACAGGAGGATCGAACGCATTCTGCGCATCGACCCAGTTTATCAGCGGCCATGCGGCGTTCGGGCTCGCTACAATGCGCGTTTCGCCTGCGGAGCGCTGCCGTGCCGACCACCCTGCTCGAATCCGACCTGCCCGGCCTCGAACTCCTGCATCGCGGCAAGGTGCGCGACGTGTACACGCTGCCGAACGATCGCCTGCTGATCGTCGCGAGCGATCGCCTGTCGGCTTTCGACGTGGTGTTGCCCGACCCGATTCCCGGCAAGGGCGAAATGCTGTGCCAGATTTCGAACTTCTGGTTCGACAAGACCGCGCACCTGGTCCCGAATCACCTGACCGGCACGCCGGTTGCGGAGGTGTTGCCGGCGGGCGTCGATCCGAAGCTCTACGAAAAACGCGCGGTGGTGGTGAAGCGGCTGAAGGCGGTGCCGGTGGAGGCGATCGCGCGTGGTTATCTGATCGGATCGGGCTGGAAGGATTACCGGCAAACCGGTTCGCTGTGCGGCATCGCGCTGCCCGCAGACCTGCAGCAGGCGCAGCAACTGCCCGTGCCGATCTTCACGCCTTCGACCAAGGCACCCAAGGGCAGCCACGACGAGAACATCGGCTTCGAGGAAGTGGTGAAACTGGTCGGCGCCGACCTCGCGGCGCAGGTGCGCGATGCCACGCTCGCGATCTACCGGTTTGCAGCCGACTATGCCGCCGCGCGCGGCATCATCATCGCGGACACCAAGTTCGAATTCGGCACCGACGCCGACGGCAAGCTGCACGTGATGGACGAAATGCTGACACCGGATTCCTCGCGCTTCTGGCCGGCCGACCAGTACCGGGTCGGCATCAGCCCGCCGTCGTACGACAAGCAGTTCGTGCGCGATTACCTGGAAACGCTGGACTGGGACAAGCGCGCGCCGGGCCCGAAGCTGCCGCGCGAAGTGATCGACGGCACCGCCGCGAAATACGCCGAGGCGCTGAAGAAGCTGGCGGGCATCGCGCTGACTTGATCGTGTAGCCCGGATGAAGCCGCGTAGCGGCATAATCCGGGACGGCTCCGCGACGCACCCGGATTCCGCTACGCTCCATCCGGGCTACGCCAGCTTGGAAGATGAAGCCATGCGCGACATCCACGAATGGTTCGCCAGCTACGCCGACGATCATCAGAATTCGACCAACCGCGCGATTCATTGGGTGTGCGTGCCGGTGATCATGTGGTGCGTGATTGCGGCGCTGTGGACGATTCCTTCGACCACGGCATGGACGCGACCCGGCGCGTGGGCGGTGCTCGCGATGTTCCTCGGTTTCCTGTTCTATCACCGTCTTTCGCGCAAGCTCGGCTATGCAATGGCGATCGTCCTGATCGTGAGCGGCGCGATCGTCTGGGCGCTGTACGGCGCACTCGGTCCGCGCGATTTGCTGATCCTCGCGGCAGTCCTGTTCGTGCTCGCATGGATCGGGCAGTTCATCGGGCACGCCATCGAAGGCCGCCGCCCCGCGTTCCTCACCAACGTCGTGCAACTGCTGATCGGCCCGGCGTGGCTGATGGGCAAGCTGCTGCGGCGGCTGGGCATCGGCTATTGACGCGCCGAGTGGGCGCCGCTCAACCTTTCGCAAGATCGCGGTTGAGCAACGCCGCCAGCCGCGCACCGGCTTGCCGCAGGCGCTGCTCGGCGATGGGCAATTCGCGCTCCACGTAAGCCGCGTCGATGCGCCGCGAGGATGGATAAACGCCATCATCGCGATCGATCCGGCAGCTTTCCTCGGCCCACTGGGCCGGCGTGCCGCCGGTTGCGATCGGCGCGCGCTGCGCTTCAAGTCTGTCCGTCCATTGATCGGCAGTGAGTTGCGTCGAATCCAGCATCGATGAATCCCAGACGCGGTGCAGATTGGTGCCATGCCCGTGCCAGCGCACCTGGTAGTCGTTGCCGCCCGCGTCGTGCCGGTAATCCGCATGCAGCGGCTGGTGGATGTCGCCGACGAAGTGCACCACGAACGCCAGCGCTTCGGCACGTTGCGCGGGCGGGTTCGTGCGGTTCGCCAGGATCGCCGAATACTTCCCGATGGCAGCCACCGCGCATTCGCCGTTGCGGCAATCGCGCGGCGGATCGTAGAGGCAGTCGCGCGAATGGAAGTTGACGAAGTGCAGCCGCTTCGTTCGCCGGAACAATTCCGGATCGGTGTCGCGCAGATCGTCCGCCCACACCGCAATCTCATCGAGATGATGCGCGCCACGCAAGGCCAGCAGTTGCTGCACTTCTGCGCGCGCCTGCGGCGTCAACTGCGCTTCCGCCAATTCGGCCACGATCCGGTGCCCGCGTGGTCCCCACGCCATGGCAACCGGCACGCAGGACAACAGCGTCACCAGCGCGATGGCGAACTTTCCCGCATGACGTTGAATGTGCAAACGCGCGCGCATGGCGATTCCGGCGAAAGCGCGAGTTTGACACGCGCTGCGCGGGCCGTGGCCATGAAACGCCACAAGAAACCGGCTAAAATTCGCCGTTCATCCACACGACTTCGGCAAAGGACACCCCATGGCGATCAAGGTCGGGATCAACGGCTACGGCCGCATTGGCCGCAACATCCTGCGCGCGCTGTACGAATCCAACCGCACCGGCGCGATCAGGATCGTCGCGATCAATGATCTGGGCGACGCCGAAACCAACGCGCACCTGACCCAGTACGACACCGCGCACGGCAAGTTCCCGGGCACCGTCGGCGTCGAAGGCGGCGACCTGGTCGTCAACGGCGATCGCATCAAGGTGTGCGCCGAACGCGATCCGTCGAAGCTGCCGTGGAAGGATCTCGGCGTCGACATCGTGATCGAATCGACGGGCCTGTTCACCAAGCGCGACAAGGCCGCGGCGCATCTCGCCGCGGGCGCGAAGAAGGTGATCATCTCGGCGCCCGGCGAGGGTGTCGACGGCACTTTCGTGTTCGGCGTCAACGAAGACAAGATCAAGCCGACCGACACCATCATCTCGAATGCGTCGTGCACCACCAACTGTCTTGCGCCGCTGGCCAAGGTGCTGCACGAAAAGATCGGCATCGTGCACGGCCTGATGACCACCATCCACGCCTACACCAATGACCAGGTGCTGACCGACGTGTTCCACAAGGACCTGCGCCGCGCGCGCTCGGCCACGCACAGCCAGATTCCGACCAAGACCGGCGCCGCCGTCGCGGTGGGCCTGGTGCTGCCGGAACTGAATGGCCGTCTGGACGGCTTTTCGATGCGCATCCCGACCATCAACGTGTCGTGCGTGGACCTTTCGTTCGTGGCCAAGCGCGAAACCAGCAAGGACGAAATCGACGCCGCGATCAACGAGGCCGCGAATGGCAAGTTGAAGGGCGTCATGGCGGTCAATACCAAGCCGCTGGTGTCGATCGACTTCAACCACAACCCGGCTTCGTGCACCTACGACGCGACGCAAACGCGCGTGATGGGCGGCACCTTCGTCAAGGTGCTGGGCTGGTACGACAACGAATGGGGCTTCTCCAACCGCATGCTCGACATGAGCGAGGCGTTCGCGAACGTGCGTTGATTCGCTCGATCAAGCCGGTTGCAGACGAAACCCGCGGCGATGACGTCGCGGGTTTTTGCTTTTCCGGATGAGAAAGCCCGATCCCGGCCGTCGCCGAGATGATGGAGCGCGTCAGCCGAGCGCCTCCAGCGCCGCCGCGTAATCCGGCTCGTGGGTGATGTCGTCCACCATCTGCGCGTGGATCACCGTGTCGTGCTCGTCCAGCACCAGCACGGCGCGCGCGGCGAGGCCGGCCAGCGGACCGTCGGTCATCGCGACGCCGTAATCCTTCAGGAACTCGCGACCGCGCATCATCGACAGCATCGTGACGTTCTCGATGCCTTCGGCCCCGCAGAAGCGCGCCTGCGCGAATGGCAGGTCGGCGGAAATGCACAGCACGACGGCGTTCTTGAGGCCCGCCGCGTCCTTGTTGAAGTGCCGCACCGAGGCCGCGCACACGCCGGTGTCCACGCTCGGGAAAATGTTCAGCACCTTGCGCTTGCCGGTAAATTCGGCCAGCGATTTTTCCGAGAGATCGCCCGCGACCAGCTTGAACGCCGGCGCCTTGTCGCCGACTTTCGGAAAATGGCCGTCCAGATGAACGGGGTTGCCCTTGAACTTGCTGCCGGACATGACGTGACTCCTTGTGCGTTTCGAAAGGAATGGCGGCGCGCCGCCGTCCAGCCAGTCTAGCCGACGGAGATCAAGGCGGCGCACGTTGCACGCACGGGCGATGGTTCGGACGACGGGCGCTCAGCTCGCGGTACGTGGCGCCGCGCCCATCTGCTGCAGCATCTGTTCGACTTCCTGCGCGACCACCACCTGGTCGCGCCCGCGCGCCTTCGCGGCATACATCGCGTCATCGGCAGCGCGCAACCAACTGCCGACGTCATGACAGCGCGTGCCATCGAACAGCGCCATGCCGATGCTGATGGTGACCTCCAGGTTCTCGGGTGCATCCGGGAACACCAGCGCGCCGACCGCCGCGCGCATGTCTTCGGCGAGCCGCAGGGCCTCGGCACCGCCGAGGTGCGGACACAACACCACGAACTCCTCGCCGCCGAGGCGCGCAAGCCGGCCACGGCTGCCGACCACGCCGCGCAGGCACTGCAGCGAAACGTTCAGCACGATGTCGCCGTACGGATGGCCGTACTGGTCGTTGATGCGCTTGAAGTAATCGAAGTCGAACAGCAGCAGCGCGTGCAGCGCCGCCGCGTCGGCATCACGTTCGAGCAGCGCCTGCGCGCGCCGGAAGAATCCGCGCCGGTTTTCGACGCCGGTCAGGGGATCTTCCTGGGCTTGGCGCCGCAATTCGTGGCCGTACCGCCGCTGCGATCGCAGCAGCAGCAGCAACGAAACGATGCCGACCACCAGACCGACGGCCGCGATCAGCACCGCGATCAGCGTGCCGTGCTGGCGGCGCAACTGCAGCGCGTTGCGTTCGGCGTCCGCTTGCGCGGCCTTCAATTTCAGGTTCTTGATCTGGTTGTTGCGCTCGAGCTCCTGGATGCGGATTTCCTTCTCGCGCGCCGCGTAGCGCACCGCCAGCTCGGCCTGTTGCGAGCCGAGGCTGGCCTTCCAGTATTTGCCGGCGACCTGCATCGCTTCGCGTTCGGCGGCCAGCGCAAGCTTGAGATCACCGTTGGCCTCGGCCATCCGCGATTGCTCCTGCAACAGGTCAGGAAGCAGGCCATCCAGATGTGCCTTGCGTGCTTCCTCCACCGTCGCGGCAATCATGTCCATGGCGTCCCGGTGCTTGCCCATCTTCTGCAGCGCGCGCGCGATGTCGTGTTGCGAAATCAGTGCGTCCGATTCGCGGCCCGCCGCGCGCTCGTCCGCAAGTGACGCGCGCGACAACGCGATCGCCTGCTGCGGCTCGCCCTGCTTCAGGTACACCTGCGCGAGATTGTCGCCGACCATCAATGCCTGCGAGTGGTCGCCGACTTTTTCGTAAAGCGCGCGCGCCTGCTGGTAATACTGGCCGGCCTGCGCATACTGTTCCAGCGCGTACGCGTCGTTGCCCTCGTCGTTCAGCGCCTGCGCCCGGTTCCAGTCATCGTGCAGCGCGGCGAAGGCCGCATCGGCCTGCCGGCAGAGCGGCTGCGAGCGTTCTTCCTGGCCGGTCATGCTGTAGGCGTCGCACAACTGGAACTTGGCCAGCGCGCGGCGCGCGGGATCGCTGCTGTCCAGTTGCAGGGCGGCGGCCTGCAAGGCATCGCTGATGCCGCCACCGTCGCCGCGCAGGATGCGCTGGTCGGCGGACAGGAACCCCGCATACGATTCCGCCAGCGCGTCATGACTGACGCTGCCGAGGCTCTTCAGGCGCGCCACGGCTTCGGTCACCGCGACATCGTCGGAGATGTTGACGCCGGCGTGGCCCATCCACCACAAAGCTTCGCGCTCGCCGGCCGGATCGTTCACGTACGCGCCCGCATCCAGCGCGCCGCGCACGTCGGTGATCAGGTCGCGCGGATTGCTGGTCGACAACGTGCGCATCTGCTGCGCCGTCACGGCCGTCACGGTCGTCGCCGCCGTCGCAACGCCCCATGCAGCCCACAACAGCAAGCCTGGCAGAACCCCGCGCATGCCTTCTCCGTGACCGCCGCATCATCCATCCGGCGCCACACATGATGCAAGAACCGCGCCGCTACAATCCACGCATGCTTATCGGCTCCATCCCGATCGACCCGCCCGTCGCCTTGGCGCCCATGGCCGGCGTCACCGACAAGCCCTTCCGCAAATTGTGCAAGCGGTTGGGCGCGGGGCTGGCCGTGTCGGAAATGACCGCCTCCGACCCGCGCCTGTGGCAGACACGCAAGTCGCTGCACCGGATGGACCACGCCGGCGAGCCCGATCCCGTCTCGGTGCAGATCGCCGGCTCCGATCCGGCGATGCTGGCCGAAGCGGCACGTTACAACGTCGCCAACGGCGCGCAGTTGATCGACATCAACATGGGCTGCCCCGCCAAGAAAGTTTGCAATGCCTGGGCCGGCTCGGCACTGCTGGCCGACGAGCCGTTGGTGGGGCAGATTTGCCGGGCGGTGGTCGGGGCCGTGGATGTGCCGGTGACGCTGAAAATCCGCACCGGCCAGACGCCGGAACAGCGCAATGCGCTGGTCATCGCACGCATCGCCGAGGATTCGGGCATCGCCGCGCTGGCCGTGCACGGCCGCACCCGCTCGCAGAAATACGAAGGCTTTGCCGAATACGACACCATCGCGGCGGTGAAGGCGAGCGTGTCGATTCCCGTGTTCGCCAACGGCGACATCGATTCGCCCGTCAAGGCGCGCGAGGTACTGGATTACACCCAGGCCGACGCGCTGATGATCGGCCGCGCTGCGCAAGGCCGGCCGTGGATCTTCCGCGAGATCGCGCACTTCCTTGCCACGGGCGAAATACTGCCCGAGCCGGACCTCAGCGAGGTGCGCGACATCCTGCTCGGCCAGCTCGACGCGCTGTATGCGTTCTACGGCGAAGTCGCGGGCGTGCGGATCGCGCGCAAGCACCTCGGCTGGTATGCGAAGGATCGGCCGGAAAACGCCGCCTTCCGTGCGGTCGCCAATGCGGCGGAGAGCGCGCACGAGCAGCGGCGCCTGACCCGCGACTATTTCGATGCGCTCGCGGCCGGCGTGCCGGGCGAATTCGCCGCGGCAGCGTAGCCGCGCGGTGCAGGCGACCCGCGGCTGAACACGTTACTCTCGCCGGTGCAGCGCGCCGCAACTCCCTGTATCATGGCGGACCTGCTTCATCCTTCCATCCGTATCAAAGGATATAACCCACGATGAGCCGTTACCTGTTCACCTCCGAATCGGTGTCCGAAGGTCACCCGGACAAGGTTGCCGACCAGATTTCAGACGCCGTGCTGGATGCGATCCTGGCCCAGGACAAGCGCGCGCACGTGGCGTGCGAAACCATGGTCAAGACCGGCGTCGCGATCGTGTCGGGCGAAGTGACCACCGACGCATGGGTCGACATCGAGGCGCTGGCGCGCAAGGTGATTCTCGGCATCGGCTACGACTCGTCCACGGTCGGCTTCGACGGCGCGACCTGCGGCGTGCTGAACCTGATCGGCAAGCAGTCGCCCGACATCAACCAGGGCGTCGCGCGCAAGAAACCCGAGGAACAGGGCGCCGGCGACCAAGGCCTCATGTTTGGCTACGCCTGCAATGAGGCGCCGGAATTCATGCCTGCGCCGATCTATTACTCGCACCGGCTGGTCGAACAGCAGGCCAAGGTGCGCAAGGCCGGCAAGCTCAAGTGGCTGCGCCCGGACGCGAAGTCGCAGGTGACCCTGCACTACAACGACGACCACTCGGTCGCCGGCCTGGATGCGGTGGTGCTGTCGACGCAGCACGATCCCGAAGTGAAGTATGCGGACCTCGTGGAAGGCGTGCGCGAAAACATCTTGAAGCCGGTGCTGCCGAAAAAGTGGTACGACGCGCTGCCGAAGAACAAGGTGCACATCAATCCGACCGGCAAGTTCGTGATCGGCGGTCCGGTGGGCGACTGCGGCCTGACCGGGCGCAAGATCATCGTCGACACCTACGGCGGCATGGCCCGCCACGGTGGCGGCGCGTTCTCGGGCAAGGATCCGTCCAAGGTCGACCGCTCGGCGACGTACGCCGCGCGTTACGTGGCCAAGAACATCGTCGCGGCCGGCATCGCCGACCGTTGCGAAGTGCAGATTTCCTACGCGATCGGCGTCGCCGAGCCGACATCGATTTCGGTGACCACGTTCGGCACAGGCAAGATCAGCGACGACAAGATCGAGAAATTGATCCGCGCGCACTTCGACCTGCGTCCGTACGGCATCATCAAGATGCTGGACCTGATCCATCCGATCTACCAGTCCACCGCTTCGTATGGCCACTTCGGCCGCAAGCCGTTCCAGCACACCTACAAGTGGGAAGAGCGCGAAGGCGGCAAGCTTCAGAAGAAGTCGGAGACCGCCACCGCGTTTTCGTGGGAAGCGACCGACCGCGCCGAAGCATTGCGCAAGGCCGCGAAGATCAAGTGATGCACCATCCCCTTCGCGTGCGAGGGGGATGATCCGCCGAGGGGCGTTGCAGCTCGCGTCGTGCAAACGACCGGGCGAGGCTCGGCACCCTTTCCAACAGCGCCCATGAATCGGAGTAACACCATGAATGCTGTAGCCAAAGAAACCGCTTCGCACGATTACAAGGTGCGCGACATCGCCCAGGCCGACCTCGGCCGCAAGCGCATCACCATGGCCGAGCAGGAAATGCCGGGCCTGATGCAGATCCGCGCCCGCTACGCGCCGCAGAAACCGCTGAAGGGCGTGCGCGTCACCGGCTCCTTGCACATGACCAAGGAAACCGCGGTGCTGATCGAAACGCTCGCGGCGCTTGGTGCGTCGGTGCGCTGGGCGTCGTGCAACATTTTTTCGACCCAGGACGATTGCGCCGCCGCGATCGCGGCGAGCGGCGTACCGGTATTCGCGTGGAAGGGTGAGACGCTGGAGGAATACTGGGAGTGCACGCTGGATGCGCTCACGCATCCTGGAAACACGGGGCCCGAACTGATCGTCGATGACGGCGGCGATGCGACGCTGCTGATCCACAAGGGCGTCGAGATGGAAGACGGTTCCAAGTGGGTCGATGAGAAAGGCACCAACCACGAAGAGCAGGTCATCAAGAATCTCCTGAAGAAGACCCGCAGCGAGCGTCCCGGCTTCTGGAAGAAGGTCGCGTCGGAATGGCGCGGCGTGTCCGAGGAAACCACCACCGGCGTGCATCGCCTGTACCAGCTCGCCGAAGCCGGCAAGCTGCTGGTGCCCGCGATCAACGTCAACGATTCGGTCACCAAGAGCAAGTTCGACAACCTGTACGGCTGCCGCGAATCGCTGGCCGACGGCATCAAGCGCGCGACGGACCTGATGGTCGCGGGCAAGGTCGCGGTGGTGTGCGGTTATGGCGACGTCGGCAAGGGCTGCGCGCATTCGCTGAAGGGCTTCGGCGCGCGCGTGATCGTCACCGAGATCGACCCGATCTGCGCGCTGCAGGCCGCGATGGAAGGCTTCCAGGTCGCGACCGTCGAAGACACGCTGGGCCAGGCCGACATCTACGTCACCACCACCGGCAACCGCGACGTGATCACGCTGGAGCACATGCAGCGCATGAAGAACCACGCGCTGGTGTGCAACATCGGCCACTTCGACAACGAGATCCAGGTCGATCGCCTGCAGCAGACCGCCGAGCGCACCAACATCAAACCGCAGGTGGACCTTTACACCTTCGCCGAAGGCAACTCGATTTACCTGCTGGCCGAGGGCCGCCTCGTGAACCTCGGCTGCGCGCACGGCCATCCGTCGTTCGTGATGTCCAATTCATTCTCGAACCAGACACTCGCGCAGATCGACCTGTGGACCAACAGGGACAAGTACGAGAAGAAGGTCTACCGCCTGTCCAAGAAACTCGACGAAGAAGTCGCGCGCCTGCACCTGGAACAGATCGGCGTCAAGCTCACCAAATTGTCCAAGGACCAGGCCGACTACCTCGGCGTGCCGGTGGAAGGGCCGTACAAGGCCGATCACTACCGCTACTGATCGGATGCCCGGCGGCAACCGCAACGCGCAATACAGGGGCGCGGCGCAAGCCGCGCCCTTTTTTACGGCGATCGATCCATGTCACCGAACCGCATCAGCTCAGGCACATACGGCGCGTAGTGACGCCAGCGCCCGATCGATGTCTTGTAAACAGGCTGACGCGCCTGCCAGACGCTGGCCGACTGCACGGGTGCGGCACCTTCGCTGTTGCTCGACGCGAGTGGCAGGTCCACAAAAGCCGCCAGCTCGGCGATCGCATGATCGGGGTCGGCCACCAGCGCTTCGTATTCGAGTTCGCGGATTGGTATGCGCAGGCTTCGCTTCCAATGCGTCATCAGTTCATCATAACCGCGCATGAAGCCTGCGATGTCACCGAAGTCTTGCGAGAATGCCATGTCGGGGTGCGCAAATTCCTGGCTCCACAACGACAACGCGACGTCGCACGGATCACGGCGAAGATGGATCACCTTGGCCTGCGGAAACATTGCCGCGACGATATCCAACCAGCGGAAGTTGAGCGGGTCCTGATCAATGTATGCCGGTGCCGGGGGGGCATCGTCTTGGCGTGCCATCATGCGATACAAATCCGCAGCCTCCATCACCGCTGCCATATTGCCAAGGTGTCCGCCACTGCGCAGACGTTCGGCAATGAAGCGTAACGCGCGCAATTCGCCTCGGTCCCGGGCACCCGTGGCACGCGCAAGATGGGTCGCAGCAAGCGTGGTACCGCTGCGTGGCACACCAACGATGAACACCGGTGCGAAGGACGGATCATCCGCCGCCGCCGCAGCCGCTATGCGTTCACGCAGGCGCATCGCAACGAACTGTGTCCACGTCCGCGGGTCCCACCACCGCGTCGCCTTCCCGAGCGCATTGGCCTCGCGCAGTATTGCAGCAGCTCCAGCCCAATCTCCGAGGTCATTCAAAATCTTGGCGAGTGCATAACCGGCCGATGCGCGCGATTGAGGTGAGAGCAACGCATTGCGGAACCTCCCTTCGCAGCGCGCACGATCGGGGTCAAGAGGATCGGTGTAACGCTTGGTATTCGACAATGCTCCCAAAACGTTTTGCCGATCCAGATCGACGCCCGCGGCCAAGGCTGCGCAATAGCGCTCGCGTGCGACGACAAATTCACCCGCTTCACGAGCCACATGCCCCGCCAAGACCAGCAACTCCGGTACGGCTTGGCCGCGCGCCAACGCACCGTCGCAAATACTTGCCGCTATCACATGGCGGTCGCATTCGCGAGCAAAGGACGCCGCACGCACAGCCACGCCAGCGTCGAAATCCGCCGCTTCGGCGAGTGCCGACATTGCCTCAGCGGCGGCACTAAGGCGACCTTGACTGCGTAGCACCTCAGCCAGAAAGGTTGCAACATCCACACGTCCCGGTGCGCGCACGACCAGCTCGCGCAGCGCCGCCTCGGCTCGCATAACCTGGTCGCGCGCGAACAGGATTCGAGCCTCGGCAAGTTGGCCATCAATGGAATCGGGGGAGGCCTGCATCCGGCGTCCATGTTGGGCGTATCCCTTATCATAGCCACTCACACCACGCGGTTTCGCTGACATGCACGGCTTCCAATGTGTTCCCGCTCGAAGGCGATATCCATGACCGCGCCACGTCTCATGGGTCTCGACAATGAAGCGATACAACGTGTAATGGCGACCGCGCAGGCGCTGGAGCTGGGCCGCCCGGACCAGGCGGCGGCCCAGCTCCGCCCTGCGCTGGCCAACTATCCCGAGCACCCGGAGGTACTGCGGCTGCACGCCGGGATTCTCAGCCTGCGCGGCGACCATCCACGCGCCATCGCCACGATGCGGCGCGCAGTCGAACTGCGTCCCATCGATCCGCTTTACTACAACACCTTGGGGACCGTGCTTGGTTCATGCGGGGATTTCGACGGAGCCATCCACGCGTTGCACCGTGCCTGCGAACTGCAGCCCGAACTCGCGATTGCCTGGTACAACTTGGGCTTGATGTTGACCCGCTGTGTGCGCAACGACGAGGCCGCCCAGGCAGTAAGGCGTGCAGTCGCGCTGGCGCCCGACAACATGGATGCACGCGCGTTGCTAGGCGACTTGCTGCGAATGCAGGGCGACGCCGAGAACGCTGCGGTGGAGTACCGCAAGGTGCTGGCCGTACGGCCTGGAACCGGCATGGCTTGGTGGGGACTCGCAGATCTTCGCATGGGCAAGTTGAAACCTGAAGACGTCGAATGCATGCGGAACGCGCTGCACGATTCACGCTCCAGCGACAACGATCGCGTCGCGATCGGGTTCGCACTCGCGAAAGCCTTGGATGAGCAAGGCCGCTATCACGAATCACTGGATGCCCTGAAGCGCGCGAACGCCATTGCACGTCTGCGCCAGAAATGGAACGCCCCGGCGTTTTCGGCATTGGTTGAATCCATCAATGAAGCCTTTACGCCGCCACCCGCCCCTGCCACGCCGGTCGGGTTAGGGCAAGAGGTTCTGTTCATCACGGGCATGCCGCGCTCGGGTACCACGCTGGTCGAACAGATCCTCGCTTCACACTCGCAAGTGGGCGGAGCGGGCGAACTTCCCGACCTTTCACTGGTGCTGACGGAGGAATCCCGCCGTCGGGGTCAGCCTTTCCCGCACTGGGTCGCAGATGCAAAACCCGATGATTGGCGGCGACTGGGCGAACGCTATCTTGAACGCACCACACATTGGCGCAAGCGTCGAGCGAAATTCACCGACAAGCTGCCCGGCAACTGGATGTACCTGGGCGCGATTCGCGCGATGCTGCCCGGCGCACATATCGTAATTTGCCGTCGCGATCCGCTGGAAACCTGCTTTTCCTGTTATCGCCAGCTGCTGCCGGATGGCGGCGAATTCAACCGGACACCGGAGGATCTTGCTGCGTTCTCGCACGATTTCGATCGCAGCGCGAATCATTGGGCCGGACTGCACCCGTCACAGGTTTACCAGCACGATTACGAAACAATGATTGCGAATCCGGAACCGGCGATCCGCAAGCTGCTGGAAGCCTGCGATCTGCCATTCGAAGAGGCCTGTCTGCGCTTCCACGCAACAGAACGCGAGGTGCGCTCGCCCAGCGCCACACAGGTGCGCCGACCACTGCAGGCGAACACAGCCCGCGCACAGGGCTACGGCGATCTGCTTGATCCCCTGCGCATCTGCCTTGGCATGCCGGTGTTCGGGGCCTGAAGTCTTGGTAGCGCGCACCGAACAAGACTGGCTGGATTCGGTGCGCGCGCTGGTGCTGCGCGGCGATCTGCCGTCCGCGCAGGCTACCCTGACGCAGGCACTCGCCGAGCACCCGGTTTCGGTTGAACTGCGTCGTGCGCAGGCGGGTATATTTCAGCAAACCGGGCGTACAACTGAAGCCGAAACACACATGCGCGAATTGCTCGCGCGTGATGCTGGCGACACCGCGACAGCATTTGCGTTGGCGCGTCTACTGAAAGATCGCGGCCGTATGGTTGCTGCTGCAACGGCGGCACGCGCCTGTTTCAACGACGAACGCAACCGACGGAACGCCGAACTTGCGATTGACATGGTCGAATTACTCGATGACTGTGGCCGCAAGCGAGATGCGGCAGCGGTTGCGGAAGCGGCGCTCACCGCGAATCCCGATGATCCGCGCCTGCACGCTTACGCGGGAATGCTCGCAATACAGTTGGGCGATTTCGAATTGGCGCGCAAGCGCTATTCGTACGTGCTGGAACATGAGCTACGCGCGCTTGAATGGCATGTACCCATCGGGCTGGCGAGTACCCTGCGCTACCGGGACGCGTCCCATCCGGATTTCACGCTGTTCCGCAATGGTCTGCAGCGCAACGATCTGTCCGATCTCGCCCGCGCGGAACTTCACTTCTCGCTTGGCAAGGCACACGACGATGTCGGTGCCTACGCCGAGGCGGCGCAACACTATGGTCAAGGCAATGCGCTCCGGAAACGCCACTCAAGCTGGTCACGCAAGGCGTGGCGGCGGGCGGTCGAGTCACGCCTTGCGACAAGGCCTTTGACCGTGACCGCTGAACCGACGACAGGATTCACGCCGGTATTCATCGTCGGCATGCTGCGCTCGGGCACCACCCTGTTGAGTCAAGTGCTGGCGCGGTATCCTCACACCTGCAACCGCGGCGAACTCGCGGTGCTGGCACGGCTGGCGCAACAGCTTCTACTCGAAGGCGCACCTGATCGCACAACCTTGCAGCACGCGGCTTCGGAGTACGCGCGGCTATCCCGGCAAGACGATGCACCCGACGCACGCTGGTTCATCGACAAGCAGCCACTGAACCTCCGTTACGTGGATCTCGCCCTCGCGCTGTTCCCCGACGCAAGAATTATCCATTGCCGGCGTAACCCGCGAGACAATGCGCTTTCCCTGTGGGCGCAGTGCTTCATCGAAAGCGTGCACGACTACGCTTATGACTTCGACGACATAGCGTTGGTGATGCGCGATGGCGAGCGCATGATGGCGCGCTGGATGCGGCTTTACCCGAACTCGATACGCGCCGTACGGTACGAAGATCTCATTGCAAGCCCTAGCCCGGTGGTCGCTGAACTGGCGCGCTGGATCGGCATGCCGCCATCTGCCGTGAGCAGTTCTGCCGCCACGCAATCTTCCGACCCGATCAGCACCGCCAGTCTGTGGCAAGCGCGCCAGCCGATCCACCCTCGATCCGTTGATCGATGGAAGCATTACGCTCCGTACATTCCCGAGCTTTTGAAGCTGCCCGAACGATAGGATCGATCAAACGAGCAGAACATTGCTAGGCAATGTGAGATGCGCGAGGATCGCATCATCATTTGCGTGGAGCCGCTTCCCCGTTGGGGCCGATCGGAGGAAGACCAAGCGCAATACGCAGGGAGTCGAGCAGGGCGCCATAGCGTGCCGCCCGTCCCTCATGCTTTTGTATGGGGAGCCGCACTTGTGCGGCGCTCAAGGTATTTATACTGCGCTGCGATTCATAAAAACGCAGACACCCAGGATCAAACGGCAATCCGCAAAATTCAAGCAGCGCCCGTATTTGTTGCTCGGGGCATTCCGTCAGTGCCTCGTAGCTCTGCTCACGGACAGCCTTGGGTGCACGCCGCGCCCAATGGGAGGCAGCTTGATCGAAGGTTTTCCAGAACGCCGCGAGATTGTCCAAGTCATAGGTGAACTCCCAGCCACTCGGGAAGAACTGCTTGAAGCATGACCAGCAATTCTCCACCGGGTCACGCCGGCAGACCACGATGCGCGCACCCGGCAGCATTGCGCGAATCGCGCCCAGCACCTGCCAGTTGTTGGGCATCTTGTCCGTCGAGATGGGGCGGTTCTTGCGAAAACGTGCGGTAAGGTCGAGATAGCGCCGCCCCAACCTTTGCCAATCCACGGGAGTGGCCCGCGGGACCCACGCCGGGTAACGGCACTGCAGTCGGGTGGATTCTTCAGTCAAGACTTGCGCGAACTCGCCGAGCTCGCCTGCGCCCTCTACTTCGCGATGCGAGGCGAGGATCTGCTCAACCAAGGTGGTGCCGGAACGCGGCATGCCGGCAATGAAGATCACCTCCTTGCCGAGATCCGGGTCTTCCGCGGCGGCCTCTGTCCGGGCGAAAGCCTGCTCGGCGTGCGCCTGCTGCTGGCGCAATGGTTCGAATAGCCAGGTTCTCAGTTCCGTTGCCCTTCGCGCATTCGCGTCGACCAGCAAGTCGTACGCTTCCTGGTACGCACCGGCTTCCTCACAAGCCCGCGCCAAGGCGAACTCGACAGCGGTTCTCTCACTCTCGCTCAGCACATGACCACGCAGTAACACGCGCATCTGCTCAGCTTCATCGGCCGTGATCGGAATCGTCTTGATGTCGGAAAGGCTTAGCCACGCCGCGCCAAATGCAGGTTCGATTGCAAGCGCCTTCCGGATCACGGCTGCACCCTCCCCGGCGCGTCCGCAAGCAACCAGGGCTCCGCCGTACTTCAGGAGGGCGGGTGCGTAATCCGGAGCCCGCCGGGTTGCTTCAGCGAGCGGCGCCAGCGCATTCTCGTCACCTTGGTGCACAGAAAGATGCTCGCCCAAGTCGGCCCAAGCCAACGGGGAGTCGGGAATTGCGTCGACGGCGCGTTTCCGCAGATGCAATGCCGCATCAATGTCGCCCGCCTCTTCGCACAGCCTCGCGTATTGAGCAAAGGTCACGGCATCGTCGGGCACTGCATGCAGCGCCGCTTCGAAATTTGCAATGGCGGCCGGGAAATTGCCGAGCCGCGCCAGCAACAAGCCGTACAAGCGCAGTATGTCGGGTTGACCAGGCGCGAGTACCAACGCGTCCGACAACGCGGCCCGCGCGGCTGGCAGATCATCGTTTGCCAGCGCCTCTCCTGCACGTCGAAACAGCGTCTGCAGACGCGGTGGAAGTGACGTGATTCGAGTTTCGACTTTCCGCGCATCGTGCGCCGGCGGGGCGAACAGCCGATCGTTCACGCCCATGTCATGGCTCCGCGGCGTAATGCCAGTGCTCGAGCATGGGCTGCAAAATGGGGAGGACCGGCTCGAAGTATTCGCGATACTGTTGCCAGCGCCCCACGCCTTTAGTGCTGATTGGTTCAATGACTTGCGTATAGCTCGGCGTCTTGATGTAGCCCTTCTCTTTCGCGCGTTCGGCGAAGCCCAGCATCGCTTCGGCGTCATCAACTTTCAGGAATGAAGCAATCTCATGAGCTTGCCTGTACGGATCAGCCACCAAATCTTCATATCGTGATACGAATACATCCGGATGGAAAACTCCAGCGTGGTACAGCCAGTTCTCCATTGCAGAAACATAGGCGCGGGCGAGACGCTCCAGAGTCCCGCTGGCCACCGCCAGCACTGCAGCACGAAAGTTCTGCATGTAGCAACTCAGGATTACATCGCATGGATGGCGCAATGCAAGGACGAGCTTGGCATGTGGAAATATGCGATGGATCATCGGTAGCCAGAGCATGTTCAGTGGGTTCTTGTCCACCAATCGCGCGTTCCAGCGACGCGGCACCTTTTCGCACGCGAGAATCAGGTAGCCCTTGCGCAATTCGTCGCAGTCACGTTGATGCAGCTTGCCAATATCCCGGGGAATTTCCAGACCCGTACTTGTTTCGACCTGACCTGCCAACATGTTGAAAAAAGGGCGCTCATCCATTGACTGCAAGCGCGGGTGTGCGTCGAGCATCTGTTCAAGCAAAGTCGTACCCGACCGCGGAAATCCAACCACAAATACCGGCGACTGCGACGTATCCGGGGCGCTCAGTTGCGGCCAGCCTTGATAATCAGACGCAGTCACCCGCACGTTGACATTTGGCAGGATTTCAGCCTCGGGTTCAAAGTAATGTGGCAAAGCAACAGCAAATTCCTGAATTTGGCGAGTATGCGCGGCCGCGAGCGCATGCATGGCAGCCGACGTGTCGCCGAGTTTGTCGCAGATATTTCCGAGCGCGAACCAGTAACCGTAATCCGCGTCATTGGCTGGCCCGACTCGTTCCAGGATGATTCGCGCCATTGCAGGATCGCCGTTGCGCAGCGCCAATTGCGCGCGCTGGCGGTCCGTGGCGCTTCTGACGTCGTCAATCTGCGTCGATGACACGTCGATTGATTGCAACATCCTCTCCGCGTCGGACAGGCGGTTCACTCGCTCATACACGCTCGCTAACGACAATTGAGCAGAGACATTGGAGGGCACCCGTCGGAGCAAATCTTCCAGCACTTCCAATGCTGACGTTGCCTCGCCCTGCTGTATCTGCACCCCCGCCAGTTCCAGCTGTAAATCATCTTCCAGCGGCAGCCATTCTCGCCAAGGCTTGATCAGTTCCTCGGCGCGATAATCCCGACACGCCGAGCAAGCCTGGGCGGCGTGGATGCGGATAGATGGCGAACCCGGCGACTTCCCGAAGGCCCGCAGCAGCGTAACTCGTGCTTCCACCGGCTTGCCGAGTTGCATCTGCAACAGACCGTGCAGCTCCAACAGCTCTGCATCATCCGGCGCCAGGTGCACCGCCATCTCGGACGCGCGCTCGGCAGCTTCCGGGCCACAAGCTTGCCGCAACGCCGTCGCATAGTTTTGCCAATGAATGCTTTGCGCCGGGTGAAGACGCGTCAACTCTGCATAAATCTCCAGCGCGCCGTCGCGATTGCCCTGCCGCCATAGGCTCAAGGCCAACAGCACTTCAACGTCGGCAGCCTCCGGGTTCGCCTGCAACCGCGCCCGGCAGAGATGCTCGGCCCCAAGCGGATCGCCGGATTCCAGGGCGGCGACGATCGAGTCCACGGCAACATCCATCATTTGATCACACGAAAAGAAAGGGCCGCACGAGAATACTCGTGCGGCCCTTGGAGTGCAGCTTATCGCTTACAGAGCCGATCAGAAATTGACCGTGATGCGACCCCAGTAGTACCGGCCGAGCACGTCGAAGTCCTCGGGATCCGTGTTGGCGTTCAAGCTGTTGTTGGCATACAGGAACGGCGGCTGCTTGTTGAACACGTTGTCCACACCGACTGAAATCTTGGTGTTGAGCGGTGTGATGTTGTAGCCGACTTGCAGGTTGTTGTACACCGTGGCGCCGTATCGGATCACCAAAGGCGGTACGGCTCCAGATGCAGGCCCCACGCCTTTCTCCATATTCGCGTACTGCGTGGGATCGTCCGAGCCCCCCTTGAACTTGCTGATATAGCGCATCGTCCACTGGGCGTCCCACGGACCAAGCTGCCAGCCCAAAGTCCCGGTGGCGCGGATCCGTGGGAAGAAGCAAATGCCACCCGCAGGGAAGGGGCACGACCCATTCAAAGCTGAGCCGAACGTGCCCATGTTGCCTTGGCCGTTCAATATCAATGTTCCCGCGGTACCCGGTGCGGTATCAATTTTGTACTGCGACAGATACGTACCTTGCAGACCGATATCGAACTGGCCGAACGAGAACTGCGGCAGCTTGTAGTTGGCCGAGAAATCAAGGCCCTTGACATCGATACGCCCCAGGTTCGCGATCGGCTGAATCCAGACGTTCGGATCGCCGCCATCATTCGCGCCTGGAGAACTCTCGGGAGCCCGATTGGCGACATTCGGACAGAACGACAGTACACCCGCGTAGCACTCGATAACGGAGGTTTGCACACCGACGTTGTTGATCGTGTTGTTGAGATAGACGCGCCAGAGATCCGCGCTCAACGACAAACCCGGCACGAAATGCGGCGAATAGACCGCGCCGAAGTCGAACGTCTTGCCGCTTTCCGGCTTCAGGTGGACACCGAAGAATTGGGCGCCGCCGTTGATCGCCGTCAATTGCTGGCCGGACGAAACGTACGAATCGACATACGAACCGTCAGTCGGCACGTTGATGCAGGCCAATGCAGGACCACTGCCGGCTGGGGCACCACGGAAGCCGGTGCACGGATCGTAGCTCAGCCGCGGTGCGCTGCTGGTCGGCGGACCGTAAAGCTGGGCAATGCTGGGCGCACGGAATACGCTGGTCACCGTACCGCGCAGCATCAGGTCATCGATCGGACGGTATTCGAGTGCAACCTTCCAGTTGTTGGTGCCGCCCACCGTGTTGTACTTGGAGTAGCGGTCGCCCAGCGTCAGGTTCAAGGCACGCGCGAACGGCATGTCCTTCAGAATCGGAATCAACATCTCGGCATACACTTCCTTGACGTTGAAGCCACCCTGCAGATGCGAGGAGCACGCGCTGCCCAGTGCGCACGAGTACGGCGGCGACTCCTGGATCAGGATCTCCGGATCCACGACGTTGTTGGTGTACTGCTTGTTGTAGCTGACGCCTGCGGCCAGCGAGACCGTACCTGCCGGCAAATCGAACAAGCCACCACTGATGTCCGCGTGCGCGGTACGCGAAATGTAATAGGTATCAGTTTGCGTGCTGACACCCGATGCCGCTTCGACAGCCTGCGTGTGCGGGTTGAACTGGTTGAACACATCGAACGGCGTGCAGGTCGGGTCGGTGGGAGCGTCGTCGCACACCACCTGACCCGTGGCCGGATCCAGATGAGACGGCCCCAAGTCCCTGATCAGGGCAGCCTGGTTGGGGTAGCCCATGTTGGTCACGATGCGAGAAGCGTGACCGTAGTTGTAGCCTACGTCCCACGTCCAGTTCTGATTGAAGATATTGACATTGCCCCTGAATCCGATGTTCATCTGGTCCTTGGTGGTCGCATTGTCGGCAACACGGTTGCCGACCGGGAACAGACGCGTGCGGAAAATGGTACCGTTGCTGGGCGTGAACTCGACGCCAAACGGGTTGTAGTAACTCTGCGCCGAGATGGTCACGCCCGTCGGCGTACCGAATACCGGGGGAGCCAACTGGGCACGGGAAACGGTCTTCTGGTGCAGATACGTCGCGTAAAAGTCGACGTTGTCGCTCAGATGGTACGTACCCTTGAAGAACGCACTGGTGCGTTCCTGCGGCGTCATGATCAGGTTGACCGCCGCGTAGTTGTACAAATCTTTGCTGGTGTCGAAGCAATGATAATCGCCGGGGGTCGTGGGGCTCTTGCCGCTAGATGCCGCGCCCTCGTTCAGCGACAGACCAAGCGATCCCGCGGGGCAACCTGCCGTGGCGCCAGGAAACTTGACCCGGTCGCGCGCAGCGAAGGTTGAACCACCAACAGATGGCGACGGCGCACCATTCGAAGTAGACAGCGACACCGCATTCGCGGAGAACGGGCGCTGCGACTGTTCCAGGTCGTCGAACTTCTCATATTCAAAACCCGCGAGAATGCTGCCCTTGTCGGACGTCTGGCCAAAGACGAACGAACCGCCCCTGCGACTCGCATCCTCATGATCCGATGTGCCGTAGTTGGCCTGGAACTGGGCGCCCTGATAGTTGGACTTCAGGATGATGTTGATGACGCCGCCGATCGCGTCGGAACCGTACACGGCCGAGGCACCGTCGGTCAGCACTTCAATGCGCTCGACAGCGGCAACCGGGATGAAGTTGAGGTCGACGACACCTTGAAAACCAACAAGGCGTTGGCCGTCGACCAGGATCAATGTACGGCTGGCGCCCAGCCCACGCAGGCCGACGTTGGTCGAACCGCTGCCGCCGCCATTGTTGACGTTCGGATTTTCGACACCACCGGCGATTACCGGCAGGTTCTGGACGATGTCGCCCAGCGTTTGCTTGCCCGTCGCTTGAATCTGCTGCGCGGTCACTGCCACGACCGGGTTGGACGTTTCAAGGTCCACGCGGCGGATATGCGAACCCGTGACCACGATGGTCTGCAGGGTTTGCGGTTGATTCTGGCCATTCTGCGTCGTGGTCGCGTTCTGCGCAAAGGCAGTACCGGTGACACCCACGGCAGCAACGGCACCCAGCGAAAGCGCCGTCTGCACGGCCTTGGACAGCTCACTGCGGTCGAGTCTCATTGCACTCTCCAAACGTTTGTAGATGTATGAAACAGTTTCGGGAAAGGTCCCCGTCAAAACGCCGACGAGGCCTCATTGGGAACCCTCGGCAGGCCGCATGCTAACAACTTTCTAACCCGTAGGGAATCCCCACGTTACATGATGACCCCGCGCATGCGCCTTGGTCAGGAATACGGAACAGCAGCTGGGTTATCCGCTCGGCTTGAAATCCGCCCTCCTCGGTCCATCAGTGACCGGCTTGGATGCGACCGGATGCTGACAGGAGCGATCGTACCTCATTTCGTAAAAACAGTGTTAACGAAACCTCCGGCGGTCAGTCCGCGTTCAGGGCTGTCGAGGGGCGATCTGGGCATGGAGGTTTCCAAGAGTCCGGCGCGGTTGTACAGCAGAATCAGCCACCGATCAGCGCACGCGAACACCTGGCACGGCTCACCCAGACGCCATTGAGAAACGAGGATGAGCAGACGGAAACTGCGACGACGCCGGTTCCCGTGTTCCGATCAAAGAGTCTGGTGGTACTGCACGTACGGCACGCGCCCCTGATCCGGCGCGGCGCCGCCGGGACCAAAGAGCAACGGCGCGCGGCCGGACGACCACACGTTCTGCGCGCCGAAGTTCAGCTCGCCACGCCACGGGAGGCGAACGCTGATGCCCAGGTCGACGCCGCTCCAGCGCTGATTCTGGCCCAGCGCCGTGCCGGGCACGTCGGGTTCGAGCATATGGCCGACGATCGCACCGCGCACGGCACCATGCTGGATGCCGAGACTGAGGGTGGTCTGGTCGAGCGCATCATCGGCGGCGGTGCCGGAGCCCGGCAAGAACTTCACGTGGCCGACGCTCGCGCCCAGGTCGAGGCTGGTGTCGGGCGCCAAGCTGACCTGGCCCCGCGCATTGAGGCTGGTGGCCGTGCTGTTGCGGAACCACAGCGGCGCGGCCACATCGGCACCGCCTTCGGCAGGCAGCACCCGCGGCAGCGGCGCGCTGCGCACACGCGCGGCGCTTGGCTCGCTCTGCGCCTGCCCGATCGACAGGTCGAGCTTGACGCCATGTCCCGCATAACCCGCGCCGACTTCACCGCGCTGCACACCATCCACCGGCGTGATGCCCAGGCAGCCCGTCGTGCCGGGCGCGCAGGCGGGCGCGAGTGGCGTGCAGCGCGTCTCGTTGACGTTGACGTGCGCGGTGATGCCCGGCTTGGTGGTGAGCTGGACCCCCGCACCGGCGGAATGGGCCTGGCCGTCGAGCGGCGCCGTTGCCGTGGCGGTGGGAACGGTGCTGTTGGCGCGGCCGCTGGCCGTCACGGAAACGTTGTTGCCGTCGCGCTGCCACAGCGGAGCCTTGGTGGCGGCTTTGCCCGGGCGCGCCGGCTTGACCGCAGGGATCACGGGCATCGATGTGGTCTGCGCAAAAGCGCCCGTCGACAGGGCCAAGGCCAAGCCGGTGAGCACCGCGCTGACAAGCAATCGACGCATTCCCGTGTTCCGAAGATCGTTTTCCATCAACCCGTGCGGCGCGGGAAACCGCACCGTCTTTGGGGATCATTGTACGCCATGAAATTACATTTTGCTAACAATTCATGAACCGGCGGGTGCATGAAGCCTTTGGCGCCATCGACCCGCAGCCGCAGGATGACCTGTCCGCAAACTACGGGTTACACTCTGAGCCGTTGCGGGGGTTGGACCACACATGGCAGGCGACGTTCATC
>Ga0134126_10000992_pt1 | contig 35924 bp, 49 predicted proteins | sample KB31752_FD_96881 | JGI IMG/M metagenome (GOLD analysis project Ga0134126, IMG submission 96881) | Terrestrial soil microbial communities with excess Nitrogen fertilizer from Kellogg Biological Station, Michigan, USA - KB3-175-2 | ecosystem: Environmental > Terrestrial > Soil > Unclassified ...
ACGCGATGTACGACGCCGCACGCGCGACACCTGGGCGCTGTGGCGGCAAAACACACTGACACCCGAATCGAACGTCCAGTTTGGCGAAGGCGGCGCGGGCCTGTTTTCCGACGGCAAGCTCTACAGCCAGATCAAGGACCCGAGATTTTATGGCCGCAAGGTCATGCACGAGTTCGTGCGTGCCGGTGCGCCGGCGGAAATTCTCTACGTCAGCAAGCCTCACATCGGCACCTTTCGGCTGACGGGGGTCGTGTCGGCGATGCGTGAGGAAATCATCTCCCTCGGTGGTGAGGTGCGATTCGAGAGCAAGGTCACCGATCTGCTGATCGAAGCGGGTCAGATCGAAGGCGTCGTGCTCGAGAGCGGCGAGACACTGCATAGCCGTCACGTCGTGCTCGCTCTCGGACACAGCTCCCGCGACACGTTTCGCGTACTAGAGCAGCGGCGCGTCTATCTCGAAGCCAAACCCTTTTCCATCGGCTTTCGCATCGAGCATCCGCAGTCACTCATCGACGCGGCACGCCTCGGACGTTTCGCGGGTCACCCGGAGCTGGGGGCCGCGGACTACAAACTCGTGCACCACGCCCGCAACGGGCGTTCGGTTTATAGCTTCTGTATGTGCCCTGGAGGCACTGTAGTTGCCGCCACCTCCGAGCCAGAGCGTGTGGTCACCAACGGCATGAGTCAGTATTCGCGTAACGAGCGCAATGCCAATGCCGGTATCGTGGTGGGAATCATCCCCGAGTCAGATTTCCCCGGCGGACCGCTCGCGGGCGTTGCATTGCAGGAAGAGCTGGAATCCAGGGCCTACATATTGGGCGGTAGCAACTACTGTGCGCCCGGCCAGTTGAGCGGCGATCTCCTGCGCGGAGTTGGCTCAACTCAACTCGGCGATGTCACTCCATCGTATACACCGGGCGTGCGGCTGGGCGATCTGTCGACGGCACTACCGGCCTATGCCATCGATGCAATCCGCGAGGCATTACCCGCCTTCGGCAAACAGATTCGCGGCTTCGATCGTGAAGACGCCGTCCTTACAGGTGTCGAGACCCGCACTTCATCTCCCGTGCGCATTACGCGCGACGCGGATTCGTTACAGAGTCTGAACGTACGCGGGCTCTATCCTTGCGGTGAAGGCGCTGGCTATGCCGGCGGTATCCTCTCGGCAGGCGTCGATGGCATCAAAGTCGCTGAAGCGGTCGCACGCTCGCTGTCGTGAAGTTCGAAGACATCAAAAAGCTCCATCAGAAGAAATTCCGCGCGGAGCTCGGCTACTTCCTGCTGGAAGGCGAACATCTGGTGCAGGAGCTGCAGAAAGCGGTGGTGCATGACGCACGCCTGCGCGCCAGCGAAATCTATCTCACACGGGAATATGAACACTGGCCGAGCCCACTCCCAATACACGTGGTGAATTCACGCCACATGACGCAGCTCAGTGAGACGCGCTCACCCCAGGGCATCGCGGCGGTGGTACCGATACTTCCGATGCTCCCGCCCCAACCCGGCGAGCGCGCCATCTATCTGCATGAGATTCAGGATCCAGGCAATCTCGGCACGATCCTGCGCACACTCGCCTGGTTCGGTCACTTCCGCTGTCTGCTCAGTCCTAATAGTGTAGACGTGCACAATGGCAAGGCGGTGCGCGCAAGCATGGGTGCCATCTTTCATGTGCCGGTGGAAATCGACGTGCCCATTGAGGCACTGCCGGCTCGCTTCGGTCGCATCGCCAGTCTGGATTTGCAAGGCCAGCCGGTCAGCGCGCCAGAGTTTCGCGACTTCGATTGTTACATCTATGGCAATGAAGCTCGGGGTTTGCCGCGCGATGCACTGGTTGGAATGAATGCAACAGCATTCACGGTCGCAGGGACAGGGGCGATCGACTCGCTGAATGTTGCGACGACGGTGACCATCTGTCAGTACGAGCTGACGCGGTCACGTGGTGATTCGGTGGGATGAGCAATCCCTGGCTGGACATCCCTCTGGCGGATTACGAGGCGCACATGGCACTGCCCTCAATCGGCCAGTCGCGATTGATTGCAGACCAGTCGGAGGCCTTGGTCAGTCCAGACAGCCGTCGCACTCTTTGAGCCTGTCGATCTCCTATACGTCGCCTTGGTACTCGAGTACGTCGATGTCGATCGAACGATGAATGCCCTCTGGCGACACTGTAAGAACAACGGCGTCCTCGCTGTGATCTCACAGCTGCCGCACGAGACGATGGCAGAGGTCTCACCCTCGCCATACACCAGCTTATGTCGGCTGGCTCCCGTCATGCACCTGGTATCCCCGCAAGAATTGCAGTTGCGGGCCGCGCAGTCGGGATTCTGTTCCGAACACTCCAGCACCATCTTGTCGCCGGGCGGAAAGAGATTCTCCGTGGATACATTTCGCCGGCGCGCTGAGAGCGCCCCAGGGCGCTAAACCCGCGCCCGAAGACCATCATTGCCGCAGTGCACGATGATGAACGGCGCAACTGCCGTCCAAGCGTTTATAGCGATCTCTCCTGCGATTTGATGCGGCCTACGAAACATCGAATCGCGCGGAAGAAGCTTGCGGGTCTGCAGGAACTCTCCGAAAATTGAGCGGCTCGGGAGTTCATTGCATCACAACAAGCAACGCCCCCAAGGAGGCAGCATGGATCCTGTCACACTCACTATTGTCGGCGCCTTAGGCTCAATGGCTGGCACGGCTTTGACAGAGACGGCCAAACAGGCCACCGCGGACGCGTACCAGGCGCTGAAATCGATCATTCATCACAAGTTCGGCGCCACACAGGCCCCCACTCTGATCGAGACGTTGGAACGACTGCCCGCGACCGATCCCGCGGCCGAATCGGCAAAAAACCAACTGGCAGCCATCAATCTCAGCGCGGATACGGAAGTCTCACAGGCCGCGCAGAAACTGGCCCATGTGGCACAGCTGTACATAAATGCGAGCACCTACACCCAGGTGAATCGTCATATCGACAAATTCGTAGGAATCGAAAATAACGAGGGCAATGCGACCTTCAATGTAAACCTGTGAGCGAGGACAGTGGCCCAGCTGGGGCCAGCCCACAAACCAACCCCGCCGAGAAGCCCGCTCCGTCTGCCGAAAACCCAACGGCAGCCGCCGGCGCGGGCAGCATTCCACCGCGCGAGCCGGCCGTACCTCCCATCATCGAAGGCACGAACAATGTTGAGGAGCCCGCGGCAGCCAAAGCGTTCAGTCCGGCCGACGCCCGATTTTCCGTCACCCCTGGGCAGGAAGCCCCTCGCATTCATGTCGGCATCAACAACAACCCCGGCAACGCCACTTTCAACTATCACTCTTCCGCCAGGGAAGGCCCTCAAGGAGTCAACATTGGCGTCGGCACCAATCCCGGGGCTGCCACTTTCAACATTGGCAACGAAGCCATACAGGCCGCGAAGCGCAAGATTCAGCTGACTCAGACACATACGTCGCCGGAGTATCGGCCTTTCGATCCACATGCGAGTGTCGTCGAGTACTCGAGGGCGCTGTACGAAACCCGAGTACTGGTCGTAGAGCACACCGTGACAGGTTCTGCCGACGCCAACTCAGCCACCTGGTCGGCCATCGATTGGCTGAAAGTTGAAAAGCAGATCACCAAGCGCTACACGCCGAAGTGGAAAAGTGAGTTTTCCATAGCGGCATTCCTGGACGACGACTCATGGATGGACGAACAGATCAAAGGGGCGCTGATCTACGTGCACAGCAGCCTGGCGCCGGGCCTGGTAGCTGGAATCTTCGAGCACGCAACCGCGGAGGACTTGCGTGGGCACCTGGAAAAGGTCGACTGTCGTCTGTTGGTCATTACAGCGGAAGCGGCCGGACAGCGATTTCTCGAACCTACGCAAGCCCGCTCCGACGTCAGGATCTGGAAGGTTGGTCCCACAACTGTAGCCGCGGACCCGTCCTTGACGACGTTCCCAGGAGCCACTGAGGCCGCGATCCGCAGTTGCGGCGCCCTTTTTCCAGGGCTCAACGCCCTGGAGCTCACCCGGGTGGTGGATCAGTTATTGCCGCCGCTTCCACCTCCGGAAAAGGAAGAGCCCGCTGCAGCAACGACGACTGCGACCGAATCGAGCACCGAAGCTGCAACACCGCGCCCCAAGCCACAGCGGACCGCACTCCAACGCTGGCACGACGGTGAGCGCGATGCGCTAATGACCGAGCAGGGTTTGACTTACAGGCCTCCGCCAGGGGCCATGCTGCAGGAAGACGGTGACTCAGCCGCGGGGTACTACTTCGAAACTGTCGAGGCAACTACTCTGCTGGCTGACTCGCTGTATACGCGCTCCCCGCTGCTCCTGCTTCAGTACCTACCCGCCCTGACGCGGCTCTATTTCTCGCCGGACCTTTCTGAACGTTATCAGAAAGGCTACCTACGCTACCTCCTGCGCCTGCATAACCAGAATATCCATCGACTGCAGGCATCGGTGCTGCTCGATCTGTTCCGCCAATATGTATGGGTGCCCAACCCGGGTACGCCCCTGTGGCGGTACGTCTGCCTCCTGCAACATGTTATGGACCATCCCGGCGGCAAGGAACTGGCGAACCAGGCAATTCTAGCTCTGGGCCAAGCGGCGCGTGACGCAGAGAGCGAATGGCAAACTCTGCTCCTGCAGCATAACTACATCGCGGCGGCGATGAGTGCCCACGCAGCGGCCGACGATGAAAGCGAGGACATCGCTTACGCCGCCCTGGCCAGCTTGAACCTGGGACAGAACCTTACGGCGAGCTCTTACAAAATTGATGCGGTTTATCGGGCTCTGGTCATTCTCTCGCACAACTCCCCCGCTGCCGCCATCGCAGGATGCACCGAAGGGCTAGCGGGCACGGACACGCGGCGCCACTTTCGCGCCCTCGTCGAAGTGACACCGACGACACTCAGGGTAATCATGCCGTCGCTCGGTCTGCTCAGGGGAGTGTTGGAAGTAGCCGCCACGCACGCACCCCGCACACTGGCAGTATTCGCGGGAGCCGTGGCGGCGGAATTTAAAACACCACTGAAACAGAGCCCGCAAACCGGCGAGCCGCCCGAGTGGTTGTTCGGTGATGGGACGCAGCGCGCCGCCGCGGCCCGGGTCACACTCATGGACGGATGCTGGATTGGGTTCAACACCTTATTGCCGTCGAGCGCAGGCGAGCCCCTGTCGAATATTGTCTACGACAGCGTGTTCGCGGAAAACCAGGCGCAACTGGCAGGCGACGCCCTCGGACAACTGCTGGTCCAGCGCGCCAGCCTCGTGCGCGGTGACCACCCAGATGCCAGAAAGAAGTCCCATCCCACCGTCGCGGGCGATGAGCTCGTCGGCTACTACGAGTATCTCTGCCAGGCGCTGCTGGCACGCGCAGGCGCCAAGCCGGCCACTGTTGCTGACAACATAACTGCCTTCATCGCGCCCCTTCGCGCGCTGTTGCATACGAAAGAGCGGCTGAAGCTCATCAATCTGAGCCGCGCAAGGGGCGAAAGCTATCGACATGGACGGGACTTGCGCTCGAGGTCGAGCCGCCGGGAGGCTGACGAGGGCTTGAGCCGCTGGATCCGCGCCAACCACATTCTGACCCGGGCTTTGTCCGTAGGCCCGTCCCGCACCGGAGGCCCTGTCACATGAAGACGAACGATCTGGATGTCTTGATTCGCAAAATCGACCCGCGTCAGTTTTCCCCAACCGCTCACGGTGCTGGTTATCACCTCGTACACACTGCCGGTCCGAATGACGCGCCCGGGGACGCAATCGTGCGCCCCTACGAGTCCGGCATCTTCAAAAACCTCTTCAGCCGCGGCAGGCAGACTCACTACTTCGTCAAGCGGTTGGATCGACCGCTGGTGGTGAGCTCCTGGACTCATCATTGGAGCGAGGGCACCAGTGCAATCTCGCTGGACTTCGCCTCGACCTTCGAATTGCAGGCCAACGAGACCGCGGAGGCACGCAAGCTGGTGGCCGCCCTGCATCACTCGGAAAGCGCCAGCACGGCGCTCCACGGACTGATCAACGGCTGTCTGCACAAAGCGCTCACCCGGGAATTCAACGAGTGCGCAAAGGCGAACAAGAATGTGCTGACTCGCTTCCGCAACTCGGATGTCGGCATTGGGGAAAGCACCGAGCTGAACGACGAAGTCTCTCAGGCCGTCGCCACGGAATTGGGTGGCATTCCGTTTCGGATCGGATTGCGCTTGAAGAATGCGCCGCCCATGCAGATCGAGGTGCGCGCCGTGAATGAGTTCACACTGGCCGACAGCGATAAGGTCCGCACCGTCAACACCGTAGCCTTGCTGGAGTTGGACAATTACCAGATCCACAAGAAATCGGGGGTCGAAACGGAAGCGGCAATCCGCGCGACCATTGAGGGATCGATTACCCAGGCGGTGCGCAGCCTGCTGTTCGCCAAGAAATACTATTCCATTGTCGAATCGTTCAACGACGAGAAGAGCTCGGTCCAGGCGCAGATGCGCGCGGTGATTGCCGCGAATGCGCAGCAACTCGGCTACGCGCTGCGAATGTTCCAGACCTTCCCGAATATCGCAGCTTTGGAGCTATTGGATAGCCTGCGCATAGACATGGACGGACGCGACAGCCCCGAGGCTCAGGCTGGCACCCTCTCCAAGTACTATCCCAAAGACTCGACCGGATATGTGCACATGGAGATCTCATTCAGCGTCAAGGCGCGCGATTTCCGGCGTCTGCATCGCCTCATCAACCCCAACGTAACGGACGTCAAAGCCCCCATCATGGATCGGGTGCGCCAGATCTGTCAGGACGAGATCCAGAAGATCAACCGCAAGGAATTCAACTTGCACTTCCAGGACGTCATCGTCCAGAGACTGTCCAACGCCATTGTGAAGGACCTGGGGGGCGACGGACTGGAAGCCGAGATCATCAAGATCAACCAGATTGCCACTGAGGAAGCCTCCCGTTACAAGGCCATCTGCGGCCGCACCACCCCCTTCGCTGTCTCCATATCGGCGCACGCCGACCGCGGAATGGCCGATAGCGTCTATGTCCAAGGCACGATCGAGGTCACCGGCATCGCCGAAGGCGGCTGGGAGAAGTTCGAGCGCAAGGACTTCGGCTTTCGCCGCGACTCCAGCTGGGATCCGGCACAACTGCGGCGGCACGCCGAAGCCCGCCGACTTCCCATCAGCACGGAAGCGACTCTTTCGGATGCCGAGCGTCACTCGGTTGCCATAGAGCTCGAATTACTCGAGATCCGCGATCGGGTCGCCAGCACGCTGCGCGAACAGATGGCGAAAGTCTCCGAGCTCGCTGTGACCTGGAGCACCTTGGACAACAGCAAGGAGCTACGCCAGTGGGCGCAGCGAATCGCCGCAGAGGCCATCAGCAACGAATTCGGGCTGAGCGTCGCTCTGTGGGGCGTGGAGCGCAGCGACACCGCCACCGAGACCACGCAGAGCGCTATCCGAACGAATCAACACGGGCTGCTCAGGGAAACCGCCGCAGTCGACGTGGGCTTCGAGCTCTCAAAACGTAAGAGTGAGGGTGAAGCACGGCTCCAGGTGAGCAAGGAGCTGCACGAGCGCGACCTCAGCATCATTGGCTCCGACCCCGAGAACGAGCTGCCGGAGCACCTCGCCAACATGAGCAAGGACAGGGACGGGACCTTCGAGAAGAATCGTGTCACGTTGCAAAACGCAACCCAGACGCTCACTCCCAAGACAACCTCACATCAGCGATTGCCCTGGGAAAAGAGCCCCGGAGCTCGGTCTGACGACGACCAGTCACCCTCAGGTTGAAGCCGAGGTGCCCTTAGCAGCCGGGCGCGGTATGACCCCGCCGAGCTCCTGCGCCCAGCGATCCATGCTGAGATTGTTGCTGTTCAGGAACTCCTGCAATTGACGCTTCATGACGGCGGTCGCGAGTGATTGCTGTCGATATCCCTCGTGCGCCTGCTGGGCGCTGATCGCCTCCATACCGGCCATCACTACACCCGGTTGCATGCCCTGCATGTCTTTGAACAGCTGAACGTACTGCTCACGAGCGCGCGTCAGGTTTCCCTCGACGGTGTCGAGGGAGTTCTTGAACTGCTGATAAGCCACCCGATCCTCACGGCTCTTAGCCACGAGCTCTGACAGAACGCGTTGCCTCACCACATCGCTTGCGATATCCATTGCAACGACGGAAGCAGAACGCACCACCTGCTCGACTCGCCGCTGCTCGGAAGCATCCACCCGGCGCTGCTCGATAAAAACCACGTGTCGCGGCGTATCGGCCACGTTTTTCAGTGTGATGGAGAAATAGCGATCCGGCTTCTGAAAGCCCTTGTCCGGGAGGATGGAGATGTCCAGATGCTTTTCCTTCTCACCCGGCCCAAAAACCAGAGTCCCTTGTGCGGACTGATAGTCTTCGCCCGCCTTGGCGGTGCCATCGGCACTGCCGTACCGCACCACTTCCTGACGATCGAGCTGCTCGCTACGAGTCACCGTCAGTGTCAACAGTCCAATCGAATCCGGCGTACGGCTCTGTACCGTGCTAAATGCGATGTGCTGCAAGGGATCGGGAAACAGCTCGCGTTTACCCACCACCACGCCCGCGGCGGCAACCAGGAGACCCAAAAGTCCGACAGCGAAATACCGGGCACGCCGGTCAAGCGGATCCCCCACGACCAAGGCGCTCTGACAGCCGTCGCCCGTCTGTCCGACGCACAAGCCCTTGCCGTGACGGAACTCTCGCTCCGAATAGGGGTAGTCCCGAGCGGCATAACGACAATCCTTGACGTTGGTACAGTAGTACCGTTCCTCAACGCCGAAGGACACGCTCAGTCCTCCGACAACAGCGTAATCTGCCGTCGCAGCTGGGCGTTGCGATCATTCACCTTGTCAACCGTCTGGGGTGCCACCGCATGACGCGCTGCTTCTCGCAGTTGCTCATTCTCCACCAATTGACGATTCAGGCGATCGAGCTCCGCCGCGCCGAGTCGACGCGCCTGCATCAGAGCGCGCAACTGACCTTCGAGTTGCTCGTTCTCTGCCGTCGCCCTTTGCAGCCGCGCTTGCAGGTCTGAGACCTCCGATCTGACTTCCGTACGGCGGGCCTGCATGGCCGCAGTCTTCTGCTGCTCCTCCATCGCCTGCCGATGAGTCGCGGCCGCGTCCTGCTCCAACGCCGCCACATCCTGCCGCGCCTTGGATGGACTCCAACCAAACAGGCCACCAGCACTCGGGTCACCCGTCGTCTGACATCCGGCCAGAGCCAGGGTCAACAGCGCAGCCGCCAACGCGATCGAGCGAATCATGGCGTCGCGCACCTTCAGTACATCCGGCGACTATCAATTTGCTGCAGTTGCTCCAGAGCGCTTTGCATCGATTGCTCCTGGCCACTCAACTCTTCGACTCCCACGCTCACCTGCCGGAGACTGCCCGCCGCCCCCTGATTCTGCGCCGCAGCCAGCTCAGCCTTTATCAGGCTGCGCTGAGTATCGAGCTCGGCCCGTACCGCCGCCAACTTCTGATTCGTCTCGGCCAGCAGCGCCGTCGTTCTTTGCTTGTCCTGCATTGCAAGGTCATAGCGCGCCCGTGCCGTCATCTGACCTGCAATGAGCGTCTGCCTATCCTGCTCCAAGGCAACGATCTCACCGCGCAGCTGCTCGTTATAGGCCCGGGCGTTGTCAGCCACTTGCCGCGAGCGAGCGGCCGCCGCGCGCAAGGCTTCCTCACGCTGAGCGACAGTCTTCTTTTCATTGGCGACATGATTCCCGACCGCGAGACCCGCGAGAGCACCGACTCCAGCGCCAATGAGAGCGTCGCCGGGACGCCCGTGCAACAGGCCGCCGACCAAGCCACCGACTACCGCTCCCGCGCCCGCACCTTCCGCGCGAGTTCGTTGCGCGTCGGTAGCACAGCCCGCGGAGAGAACGCAGGTCAGTACCATAGCAGTACTAACCAACTTCCACTGTAGTGCCGACTTACCTGATGTGCTCATGATTGGATGACCGCCTCCCTCGGAGCGCCGCGTGGCAGACGCTCGGTGTTTATCATCGACTCCAGCGAATTATTCTTTTTTTGAGCCGGTCGCGCACGCACGCTTCCCACAGATTCAGGCACTGTTGTACTGGAGGCTTATTACAAAGTAAAGATGAGCACCGACCGCTCGATACGGCCTGCGCTACGCTGCGCTGCACACGCAGAATGTTTGTCAGCGCGACTCGGCCAGAGCGATTCGAGCCTGGATCAGGTAAAGGAGAATGCTTACGCCGATGAGCGTCGCCAGGCCGATGATCTCCTGACGGGAACCCAAAGCGACGAGGGCCAGCATGCTACCGATGCCAATAACGGTCGCAGACCCGAGGAAGCGGAAGTTTAAAGGCGTGCCGGACGTCGCTATGCCTCGGCGAGCAAGTACCCACGACGCTGCGCAACCTGCGATGTACAGCGCGGCGATGGCCAGTGTTGATAGCACAACCAGCTCATTGAAGGTTCCCGTGAGCGCTAATGCAATGGCAATTGTGGAATAGCACAGGATTGCGGCGTAGGGAGCGTGGCTGCGGGGGTGGAGCTTTCCGAGGACGCGTGGCAGCAAGCCATCTCGCGCAAACGCAAATAGCTGTCGCGGACTACCCAGAATGTCGCTGCTCAACCAACCGAACATTGATAGTGCGGTGCCCGCGAGCATCACTGCGCGCAGCGCCGGATGGACTTGCGCCATAGCGTCGGCCAACGCCGCCTTCGAAGTCGCCAGCGACGAGCCCAGGATGCCCTGTGCGATCACCTGAATGGCCACATACAGAATCGTCGTTGATAACACTGCTACAGCCAGCGCGCGAGGAATCGTGCGATTGGGCTGCTGCACCTCACCGCTTGCACAGAGAGATGTCTCCATACCAACAAGCGCGAACACAGCAAGTATCAGTGCGCGACCGACCCCCCTTGGCATCCGGTGGCACCGTGGGCACGAAGTTCGAGCTATGGATTGCACTCGCGCCGGCGATGATAAAGATGGCCAAAGGAGCTAGTTTGAGAGTAGTGGTGGCGCTGACGAGTCGTGCGCCGCGCGCAACTCCACCGATGTTGACTAGCGCGATGCCGCCAATCACGCCAACGATGACCGCACTACGTACTCGTCCCATGAGGGGCTGCGAGAACAAAGTCGCTGCTACATCACCCAGAGCGGCGGCCACGGCGCCGCAAGCCAGCACGCAACAGACCCAGAGCAGGGTTCCGCAGACATAACCTGTTAGAGGCCCAAAGGCAACGTCGATAACACCGTAGATGCCACCGCTAGTGGGGACCCGGCTGCCTCCCTCGGCAAAACAAATAGCTACCGCTCCGACCGCGAACCCACAGGCCAGAAACGTAAGAGGCGCATACGGGCCAATGCACGCCGCCAGGGCTGCGGGCACCGCAAAGATGCCCGCGCCGACGATCATGCTCACAATGCTTGCCGCGAAGGCCCAAGGCCCTAAGGCGCGGACCAATCCGCTATCTCGTTGGTTTTGTTGCACCACGGCGACGATAACATGCATCTGGCGACCGTCCTAGCAAACCGCCGCTCGTCGCCTCTTCAGCTATCCCGCCCCGAAAGACCGTGCCCATTTACCAGAACACCGTGGCCACGACGGCGATGGTTGCTATAACAACGACCAGCACGGCCAATGCAAGCCACTCGGTGACGCCGAGTAACTCCTCGACCACGTCCTCCATATAGAGGTCCTCGTCCGCATCCTTGTCGCGCTGCGGACCCAGGTTTTCTTCGTCTCTCCGCAATTGGTTACCAAGCTCCAGTCTCTCAGGAAGCTGATAATGGACATACTTTCGCCGGCTGTCTTGTACAGAAATGGCTGCCGCGATGAGCCCAATGCAAACTCTCATGGTGAGGTTACTCTGCTGCGCTCGCGTCGCGCTGATTCGAGGACCTCCCGCGCAGCATCCAGGTTCAGGAAGAAGATGCCCAGCCCAACGACCAGATCAGGCCAGGGCGTAGGGCGCCACACCGTAAGCGCTCCTGCCGCGATGATCGCGACATTCGCCAGCGCATCGTTTCTCGCCGAGAGGAATGCCGCGCGCATAAGACTGCCCCCTTGATGGCGAACCCGGGCCAACAACAAGGCACAGGAGAGGTTCACGATAAGCGCGCCCAGGCCGGTAATCGACAGCGGTACGGGAGCCGGTACCGTTTGTGTCGCGAACTTATGCCACGCCATCCAGGCCGTTGCGAGACTCGGAACGAGCAATAGGACCGCCAGAAGCCTCGCGACCCGAACGCGCCTCTCCGCGGGCCACTTGAGGGCAAAGAACACGAGGGTATTGACTGAAGTATCTTCCAGAAAGTCGATAGAGTCGGCGAACAATGAAACGGACCCGATCGCAAGCGCTACCGCGATTTCAATGACAAAGTAACCGAGGTTAAGACTAGCGACCCACGCTACTACCCTTCGAGGTGATGTCATGATTTGAAACGCGGGCTCGTCATCAGGAATTGCCACCAGATGCCACGGGCGAATCTTCGCCATCCGGGCAGATCACATCAATACGCGGTTGCACCTTCAGCGCGGGGTTGGCGTGACCAGGGACGGTGAGATGCCGCTTGCGTGACCTACCGACCCCCTCTCGCCGAGGGCACGCAGGCTAGTACGTGCGTTTGCCGAGCTCATAGAAATCGTCTCACGATCTGCGGTTCGCTATTACGAAGACGCCGGAATCCTACCAAAGCCGGCCCGAGTCGCGAGGCGCCGCTGCGCACCCGGACCACCGAGCTCAGTGCGGACCCAGCCGGGAGCCATGAGAACCATTGCGCGTGCTGTGTCGGATTGCCGAGCTGTGAAGCTTCGCATGAACATGTTCAGGGCCGCCTTGCTGCCGCGACAGACCTCCCGCATTCCGGTCGATTCGCCAGCCAGCATTCGTCACACCTGAAGTTTCGAATCGACGGAACGCATGCAACGGCTGAGTCCGGTGCTCCGGCTCGGTTTGAAATGCAACTGTATTCGCATCGCGAACTCCAAACCTGCTGACATCGTCGACAGCGACGATCGACACTTCACGCAGCTGTGCGGCCCTGACCGTGATGATCTGCGGTCGACTTCTGCCGCGTGCGGCGTCAGACTGCGTGACGGTTTCGTAGTTAGACATTCAGCTGCGTCGTCCGCTTATCGTCCGGAAAATCTAACTTACCCGAGCTACCGCCAGAAATCTCGAGCTATCTGTAGGAATCTAAAGTGAACAAATTCAAGTCCCATTGGGGGGTCGGAATCGCCCTTGCGATCGGCATGCCCTTCGGTGCAATGGCCCAAGGCAGTCTGCCGGCTCCGATTCCTGATATTGCCGGCAAGGTGCAAACAGTCAACGGCGTCATTGATCCATCAGCGCTCGCAGAAACGCTGATGCATGAACACATTTTCATCGACTTCAAGCAGCCGCCGCCGATGATTCCGCCACCCACGAACATTGTCGTGATTCAGCCACCTGCCAAGCCCGCACCGGGCGACAAGCCGGGGCAGCGCGGACTCACCGACTTCGATGAGTCGCTCAATGCCATTATGGAGTTCAAGCACGAGGGCGGCGGAACGATCGTCGACGTGTCGAACTTCGGCCTGACGCGCGATCCGCTGGCACTGCAACTCGTCTCGCGCGCATCGGGCCTCAACGTCGTCATGGGCGCCGGCTGGTACATGCACCAATATCACCCGTCCGATATGGACCAACTCACCGTCCAGCAGCTCACTGACATACTGGTGCGCGACATCACCGTCGGTGCGCAGGGCACAAACATTCGCTCGGGAATCATAGGCGAGGTCGGCGTCGGCGATTTTGAGGACTTCAAAAAACATCACCCCTTGGAACCCAATGTGATCAAGAGCGTCCGCGCGAGTGCGCGGGCGGCGCGAATCACTGGTGCACCGATGTCCATTCACAATTTCGAGGGGCTCCCAGAGATGATGCAAGTGCTCGACATCATCCAATCGGAAGGTGTCGACCTACACCACGTCGTGATGTCGCACACCGGCGGACGGCCGACCGAGGAAATGGAGGCGATCTTCAAGCGCGGCGCATACGTGGAGTGGGACTACATGGGGCAGGCTCCACTGTCTCCGGCGAATGACAAGCGGATCATCGACAGCATAGCGGCGATGATCAAAGCCGGGCATGCGGCACAGATCGTTCTGTCACACGACATCTGCACTCAGGCCCAGTTAAAGGTCAATGGTGGCGGCGGCTATACCTACATCAACGACGTCATCATTCCCGGGCTGAAGGCCCAGGGCGTCAGCGATGCGACAATTCACCAGATCACGCACGAAAATCCGGCGCATGTTCTGACATTTGTGGCGCCACAGGCAGCCACGCATCAATCCTAGACGCGGTGTGACCCACCGCGCCGTCGCGTACACCCGCTCCGGCCCGGACCCGGAGCTGGTGCGTGACGCCCTGGACGAATTGCCCCGTTAGCAACCGCCCCCTGACTAGGCGCGGAGACTGGGTGAGATTTGTCGCTGCTGATTGATCTCAGAAAAGAGCCAATCACGAAAGGTCCTGACTTTGCGCTGACGGATAGCCTCAGGAGGGTAGACCACGTAAAAACTGGAAACAGCCTTCAGCGTGTGTTTGAAAGGTCGAACCAATCGCCCCGCGACGAGGTCGGCTGCAACCAGCATCGTCCGACCGAGTACCACGCCTTCGCCTTGCACGGCCGCTTCAACAGCGAAGGTATAGGAATCAAAGGTCAGCCCCTTGTGCGGGTTCACACCTTTGACATTAGCGCTGGAAAGCCATGCCGCCCAATCGATCGGATACGTGTCACGGATCAGCGTGTGGTGTTTGAGATCCTCGGGCTTGCGCAATGGATGCGCCCCCTTTAACAGCTTTGGGCTGCACACAGGAAAGATTTCCTCCTCAGTGAGAAACTCTGATGTGAGCCCAGGGTAGTTTCCGCTGCCATAGCGGATGGCAATGTCGATACCGTCGCCAAGGAAGTTGGTCAACTTGCCAGTCGTCGAAACACGCACATCGACGTCACCATGCGCGCGATGAAAGCGGTAGAGCCGCGGCACCAGCCACCTTCCCGCAAAGCCGTCGGAAGTGCTCACGTTTAGCGTCGACTCAGAACTGCGAGCCGTCGCCGAAGCAGTGGCCGACGCTAGCTGCTCAAGTGCGTCGCGAACCGCCCGCGCATAGGGCTCCCCCACAGTAGTCAGGCGCACCGAACGCGTCTGGCGCTCGAACAACGAGACGTTAAGTTGATCCTCGAGATGCTTGATCGCCCGACTGACGGCGCCTGGCGTGACGTTCAACTCGTCCGCGGCCTTCGAAAAGTTCAGGAGCCGAGCCGCTGCTTCGAAGCACGGCAATGCATTGAGTGGCGGAAGTTTGCGAGCCATAAACGTGACGTTGGATGGCGTCATTAGTGATAATTACTCACAGATTCTTGCGCAATCATGGGCAATAAGTCCAGTGCTTAGTGCCAATATTGCCTCACTATATTTATGAGCATTCCTCACGGAGAGCAGCATGATTGCCAAACCAGTGACTGTCGTCATCACGTGCGCAATCAGGCCGGACATGTTGGACACGGCAAGACGAGAGCTTGCAGCGATCATCAAGACCGTAATGGCTAACGAGCCTGCCTGCCATGGCATCCGAGTGCACGCGGACCCTAAGAACCCTCAACGCCTGATGATTATCGAGCATTGGGAAAGCGAGGAGATCTTTACCGGCCCTCACATGCAGACTTCCCACATGCAATCGTTTCTCAAAAAGGCCGAAGGCTTTCTCGACGGTGTCGCCGAGTTTAGTTTCTGGCAAGAAATCCCCGCCCGCAGTTGAGCATCGGCCTCGCTTGATCCATCCCGAAAGAAAGGAGATCACAATGAAAGAATTTACCCTCAGCTGTCGATGTGGAAACGTCCAGCTTCGCATCAGCAACACATCGATGGCCCAGTTCTACTGCCACTGCGATGATTGCCGAGCAGTCACAGGCGGTGCGTTCGTTCCAATTGCACTCTTCGCCACCGATGCAGCGACGGTAACGCGAGGCGACACGTCCACTTGGACGTACAAGACTCTACCGCGTACGCGCTGTTCAACCTGCGGGACGTTTCTCTTCGGAGAGCCTCCCGGCTTGGGCATGCGCGGAGTAAGCGGATTTCTGCTTCCTGTTGAAATGTTCAGCCCCACCTTCCATAGCCACTGCCAATACGCAGTGCTCCCGGTGAAAGACGACCTGCCTCACTTCAAAGGGCTACCTCCAAGCTTCGGAGGCACCGATGAAACGGTTGATTGGTGAGCTGAAGCCACAGAAGGTTGCGCTGCGCGCAGGGGCCAATGTACCCCCATACGGGTTCGGCACATAGGTGAGGCCGTGCGAATCATATGTACGGCCATCCCGCTGCCCCCTCCCTCGGTACTGCAGCTCATTGTGGTCATGACCGGATTCGTCCCGGAATAGCAGCCAGCTCATCGGTCAACGATCGGTGATTGGCAACACTCTGCCAACTTCCGAGGCCATACACTTCGCATCCGAGCGTAAGCTCACTGCAAGCATCGTCTCGTCCCCCGAGAGCACCGGTGAGTTGGAAGCTCGAGTGGACACCACCACGTTCTCCGCTCCCGGGCCACCTCTTCCGTATTCACTAGCTCGATCGCGCGCGAAGCATCCTATTTCTACTACTGAAAAGCTGGCCATCCGGTTGCCGTCGAGCGCGAGCCTCATTTGTCGCTCCCCTGACCTCCCGGGCCAGCGGGTAAGTTGGCGTTCATCCGCTGATCGACTGTCATCAGCCCCAGCTTCTCGAGCCGCGCCTCAATGGCGCGAATCGTCCGCCCGTGCTTGGTCGCGATGAGCTGAATGGGTTCATTGGCGCTGAACTCATCCCGGAGCTGTTGCTGCTCCTCTTCGGTCCAGGCCTTGCCGACGCTTCCAGGGAGCTGAGATCTGCGGGTAAGACGTGCGCTCATATGGTCCAGAGCAGCTACAGCGGTGACCATCGCACGGCTGACATCGATTTCATTGGCGATAGAATCTTCAGGCAGTTCGTCGCCCGTTTTTGGATGAATGCCTTGCACGAGAGAATTCAGAATCACTCGCGCGCGTTGAAATTGGTCCTTAGGACCCGACATGACAGGCCTCCCGTTCGGGCTGGCGGGGTTTCTCGTAGCTCTTGGTGAACTCGGTTCGTCCGCCGAGCTGCTCGAGGAAATCAGAGAGCGACTCGAGCTAACCATACAGCTTCTCGGCATCGCATCGAAAAACAGTACTGGCGCGGAAAGGACTCACGGTTCGCTCTATATCGTCCCGGTATGTAATCAGACGCGGCACCATGCGCCTGCCACAGTTTGAGCATTGCACCCGATGGTCTCTCATCTTAACTCCGATTGAACACTAGGGAATCCGCATCGCTTGATGTTCAGACGACGCCAGAGCACATCACCATAGTATTACCGTTCTCACTCGCAATGATACAGACAGACGCCGCTAAATTTTCAAGATGTTTGATATGGTCTTTAGCGGAACACCGCGAACGACGCACGCACAAACACTAACGAATCAACCGTTTAACAGTCACACCATTTCGCCGTGGGGCATCGCGCGGTTGCTCTCCGTGTGATTTGACGTCCGCGCACCACGTCGAAGCGACCATCAAACTCGAACCTCCGTCCAGACCTGCGTCGCGCGTGGGCGCTCTCCACGGTAACTCAGCGTTTGGTGGATACCGCGTGCCTACTCGGTAGGCAGGCTCTTGATAACGGATGTAGTCGAGCAACGGCGTCACGCGCGGCAATCTGACTCCGATCCAAGAAGTATCAGAGGGCTTTCGTATTTCTACCCCGTCTCGCAGTCGTGCGGCGAATCCTTAACTCGCGTACACGACTCTGGCGCGACGAATCGCATCGGCCATGGTTGGATACGGCGCCGGCCGATCCAAATGCAACGGCATCCCAACAAACGCGGCCGTATCCAGGATGCAGAGGTCCTGATCGCGGCCCTCGTCGTCACGGACTACGATCCCGCTCATGGCGTGTTGAGATCACCAAGGCTCGTGCTCTCGGGATTGACAAGGACGTCATAAAGACCGGGAGGATCGCCGCATCCGACTGTGTCGACGTGCTGTCACGGTCATTGAGCGTCGGCTTCGGTTGCGAGAACGGTTGGCTCGCGAGTGGCGCCACGATCGCCTGTTCTGCGCGAACTCGGGCCGACCGATCTCTGATCCGAAATATCCGTACACTCGCTGGCAGCGTACGCTTCGGGGCCTCGCCATTCGTTATCGCAAGCCGCACATGGCGCGGACGGAGCCGGAACCCGACACAAATGGCGAATGACCGGCCCGGGACCGAAACGCCGACGTCGACCATAGTTGAACTTGCTGCCGCACGTCCGGATTCTTAGGACGCTTCAGGCTCTCGAGCCTGAACTGCGCGCGGCTGGCGTGCGCCACATTTCCGTCTTTGGCTCAGTGGCGCACGGGGAAGATTCCTTGAGATCTCGGAAGCAGCAATCAAACTTAGCGCGCTCGCCGAAGTCCACGAGCCGGATATTCCATGGAGCGCAATTCGCGGCTTCGGAAATGACCTACGTCATACGTACGATGAAATGGACCTGAGTGCAATCAACGCGCCGTGGCCGACCTGGATCAACTCGACGCGGCATGCGGCAGAGCCATAGAACGCCTCGGACGAGAGACCAAGCCTCAATAAACCGGAGCGAATTCCGGCCGGTGGCGGCGGAAATCCCGACGATCAGGCGAAATCGGCGCGCCGCGGTCATCGGCAGCCTCCGACCAATGACGCGCATGGATGAAGCAACGCGATGCGTCGCGCAAAAGGCTGGTGGCGACAGGCTCCGTTCGACCTGCATGATGCTGTCCTCCGTGCGGTTCGGGAGCCGCGTGGCGCGAATCCGAGGTTTCAGGGCCCGGTGCGATTCCAGGCGTCGAGGTTGGCGGCAATGCGCCTGAGCGCGTCGGCAACCTGGCGTCGCTGGCCCACGCCGACCCCTTCAAACACCGCCGCCTCGCCGTAAGCCACGTTCGGGACCAGCCGCGTGACTAGTTTGCGTCCCTTGGGGGTAATGCACAGCGAGATGCGGCGGCGATCGTCCGCGTCCGCAGTACGTGTCGCCAAGCCGTGCTTCACCAGCGCATCGGCCACGCGCGTCATGTTGGCCCGCCCCAGGTGGTCAACATCGCACAGTTCGCTCGGCGCGGCGCAGCCGTCCTTACTCAGCAACAGCATCAGGGTGCGGAACTCGGTCTTGCCGATCCCGGCATGCTTGCGGACCTCGCGACCGAACGCCTCTTCCAAGGCCGGAGCGACCATCTGTAACATCCGCAGCAGCACCGCATCATCGACGGGAAGGCCATCGATCCTGGAGGCCGCGGAGCGAAAGGCGGACTCCATGGCCTCGATGGACCCACACAGGGAGCGCTGCGCCAATTGACTCATAGGACTATATAGTTCGTTGACGTACTATACGCTAGCATATAGTTTCGCTGGCGATTAATCACGGAGTCGAATCGATGAACGTGCTCGTATTCGGCGCATCGGGCGCGACCGGGCGTGAGGTGGTCAAGCAGGCGCTTGACCGCGGGCACTCGGTTCGTGCATTCGTTCGCGACCCCGGCAAGCTACAGATCAAGCACGCCAGACTTGCGCTGACGATTGGCGACGTGACGGAGTACACGTCCGTGGAAGGCGCTCTCAGGGGCACCGACGCCGTAGCAAGTGCGTTGGGTTCCGGCAATTCTCTAAATTCGCATCCCGCCTTGATCGACGGCGTTCAGAACATTGTTCGAGCCATGGAGCATGCAGAGGCCCGCCGGCTCGTCTACTTGTCGATGCTCGGGGTCGGTAACAGCGGCAGGCAACTGGGATTGGTGGACAGGTGCATCGTGTTGCCGCTGCTGTTGCGCAACGTGATGAACGATCACGCGAAACAGGAAGAACTCATCAAGCGAAGCACATTGGATTGGGTGATCGTACGTCCTCCGCGATTGACGAACGGGCCGTACACGGGGATATATCGAAGCGGAGAGGATGTCAGAGAGAAGACGCTCTTGGCGTCCGTCTCACGTGCCGACGTGGCAGACTTCATGGTGAAGCAGCTTACCGACGATCGATATGTGCATGGAACACCGGCAGTGTTGGGTTGATTCCTTTCCTCAGCGACAGCGCCATCGCAGTTCGTACGACACGATCGAGCCGCGCCATCGAGGGTCAGCGACACATGAGGCCGTTCGGCCTGGCTGATTTTCTTCCACGCCGCGCCAATGTCGTGGCCGGCCGCCTGCACGCGGAAGCCGGGGGCGTTCTCGCCGTCGCCTTGTCGGCGTGAACCAACTTTGACGTTCAGCGTCAGGCTGGAAGGTTGCGGCCCGACAGCCCAAGGCGAAGCCGCGCCCCCGCCAGGATGCACAACGAAGCAAGGACGCACCGGTCCACCTCGCGACATGGCGATCTTTGCCCTCGCGACTGGAGTGAGGAAATCGAATGTCGCGGGCCTCGAATGGGACCGCATCGACTTCGAGCGACGGTGTTGTTATGTCCCTGGCTACCAGAGCAAGAGCGGTGATCCGATTCCCGTGCCCTTAAACGACGATGCCGTGGCGGTACTCAGGCACTGGCGGTGCGTCCATGCGGACAAAGGTGAGGAATGGTCGGAGCGGGTTCATCGCTTCGTCTTTGTGTGTCGGTGCCGCGCACCGATCAAGAAACTCACCACGGCACGTGGCGCCGGGAGTGCAAGGCTGTGGGCCTGCAAGGCGTGACCTTTCATACCATGCGACACGCCTGGGCGAGCTGACAGGTGCAGGCGAAGACGTCCCTGCGCATTCTCCAGGAGCTCGGCGGGTGGGCAATGTTAGACATGCCGCTGCGGTACCCATCTGGATCCTGGCCATCTGGCCGAGTATGCCGATCGAACGCTGCTGAGCGCTGATCCCCGCAGAAAATCCCGTCATACCTGAGGAAGAGGCATTAGAGGGCGACTCGCAACTAAATGGTGGAAAGGGAGGGACTCGAACCCTCGACCCCGGCATTATGAGACTTTCATAAGGCAGTCCTAACAAAAAATGTCCACGCTGCGTCGCCGAAGATCACAAGCTTCGATGAGCGTTGGTTGGTACGGTGCTGGCTCTGGAGATGCGGGCCGTGCGGGCGCACCTTTCGGATCTCGAGTCGGTGTTCGGCACAGAAACAGTGTACGGATGCGGCGAACTTAAAGGCATTCTGAATAACTGGCTTGTCGTTGTCGCCGAGTCAGGGGCAAGCACGCGTGACGCTCAGAACACGACCGGCGCCAATCGCCTGGTGCACGGAGACGACTACTTACAGTTTCGGATCGGCGCGAGAGCCACCAACAAGGCGACGCATTGCCGTGTTCAGTTAGTCCGCGACGAATACACCGTCACGTTCCGGAAGATTCGTGGCGCCCACTGCAGGCAGATCAGCGAAGCAGAGATGGTAGGGGTGGAGAATCTACGGCAGGTTTTTACCAGCGCGACCGGGTTCGATTGCACTCTCGGCACCATGGGCAATAGAGGGGAAAGCCGACGCGCAACCCGTCCAGCGGCCCATTCGGGCGCCGGAAGAGATACGGCGCCTCAAGGCATAAGGAAGCCGGGGGGCGGGGACGCTCCCGGTCAATAACCAGCCCCCCGCCTGCGTGCCCAGATTTACGGCACGAAACCGCTCACTCAACTTTAGGCAAGCGCCCCGAAGCCATCAAATCTTGCCCATGCATATCGATCGCGAAGTCAAACGCAGCGGCCAGCATAAACTCCTCGTAGTGCTGCGGCGATTGGCCGATCCACTTTTTAAACGCCTCAAAATCGCGCGGGGGCTCTCTGAGCTTATCAACCCCGGCAAGCTGCAGAGCGGTACTCGTAAGCAACATGATCTGGACATGACTTGCGCATCTTACGGTTCCTTCAATTCGTATTGGACTAGCACACAGGGAGTGGCATCGCCATGAGCTGGGACAGCCCCTACACGCACGCGCTCGCAATTAGCGCCGATATGGTTGGCTCAGCAGTTCTCTGGGCCAACAAGACAGCCGACATTACGATCTCATCCATATGGGGCCTCGAATTAAGAAGAGTCATGCGGGGGGAGAAGGACGTGACGCGACGACTCGTGGTGCTAGGCCGGGTTCTGAATCGATCACAGGCGAACCACTGCGAACTCGGCATTGCCGCCGACCTGAAACGACTTGAAACAGACACGGGCGCCGGGACTGCCATTGAGACACCGGGCGAGCACTGACCTGTTTTTATAACCTGAGCGTCAAAGTCTTGTGTACTGTCGCGCTACGGTCAGAATCGACCACGATGTGTACACCAGCCGGAACGTCCCAAACTGGCAAGCACGCTAGCCGCTGGCGTGCGGCGATCATATTTCTGTGCCTCCAGACTTCGAGAGCATAGTTAATGCCTTCGATCACGCGGAGGCAGTCCGAATGGCTCCACCATTCTCTGGCAAAGCAAGTATTCTCGTCATCTGCCTGTTGACAGAACATCGCCGTCCTTCCCTCTGCCGATCTCAGAACACCAAGATCGGTGAGTTCGTGTGCCACTTGAACACCCGGTGGCACTTCAATTTCACAACCTAGTGATGGGTTTACCCTGTTGATTAACTTGCGGTCGCCCCAGATTGTGAGTGCATAATTCACCCCTTCCATTGCCCGAAGACAGTCGGATTCGGTACTCCACACGTGCGCAAAGCAGGTATCCGGCTCGCCTTGGCGCAAGCACATGACGGAAACGTTTGCGCCACGGTCCGGTGAGGTTATCGTCATTCCGCCAAACATCACAAACGTTACTTCCGGAACCTTCTTTCCCTGGTGGTTCCATGTGGTATTCGGTGCCAGCCGCGTCGCCGAGTTTCTCCCAGAGTCATCTCGTTGGAGACCGTAGAGTCCAAGCGCCAAGCATGCGACAACAGCGACGACACAGCAAACGCCGACCAAATCGGCGAGTTTTGAGTTCTTCATGGTCCCGCTGCCCCCCCTTGTCTAACCTTTGATTTGGCTTTGATGGAACCCGACATCAAGCCGTGATCTGAAGCCGTTTAGTTGTGTCTGTGGGAAAGCCGGCCCTGGAGATCTTAATCAACTGGACTAACTGGGCGCCGTAGACTGCGGGAGCGCGGGTGTGCTCCTCGCACACGGCTAGAGTGTCGAACAAAACCTTCCGAGAAACGTCGTTGTCCGCAATATCAACGATAACGATATCCTTCCCACGGATTATTAAGTCCGCGATGTCAATGAGGCGGATATACTGCCCCTCCATGCAATCATACACACGACGGTTCATGTACTTGCGAATGACATACTTTCCGGGAAACCGCTCTTTGGTGACACTTTTTAGCCGTCGCACTTCTTTGTCCCCCTCGTCTCACGGAGAACGCCTGCGGCGTCCTCGACCTCGTTTAACCCACCGCAGCGTCTGCACTTGTAAAGGAGCTTGGAAACCACCGTCCTTGCGCCAACGGCAAGCGTGACCCGGCAACTACCGCAAATAAACTGGTTTTCTAGTGTTCCAAAGCGGCCGATCTTCTCCCCAGAATTGAGGATCAAGCGCCCGTTGCGTTCAGCCTTCTCATCGATCACGCGCATGCGTAGAAGCGGTAGGTCGTCGTAGGAGATCGTGACCACAGTCGTCTATTCCTCGTTCTGTCCTTCGTTTGAAACCGCTACCAGCCCACGCTTCCGGGCGTGATGCCAGTAAAACTGCCTGCGAAATTCCGGAAGGATTATCGGGTCCGCCTCAAGCCAGACATTGATTGCCTCCCATACCACCCCTGACAGACTCCAACTGTGATCCGAGGTGTCGAGCATATTGAGCAGCAAAGGGATCAGGACTTTTGCGCACCGTTTGCTACGGTGCTCATCCCACGCCTGCCGGATGTGGTCGGAGGTGACCAACTTATCTTAGGTTCCCTTTAGGTGTTTGTTTGCGGATTCCGAGTCGCAGAAGCCTCTTAACCGCAGGCGACCATCCGGTAGATCAATCGCCGGGGCTTCATCACTCGGATCGTGCATCCAGTACGGACACCGCGCCCGAAGCTGTTTGTCGAGCTGACAATCCAGCTCGCTCACATCCAATTCTCTATCGGGACCGATCCGCTTCGACTTCGCAATGATCTCCATCGTGGTAGACGGGCCAAAGGTAACGGTCCAGATCCGCGCACCGTTCGCTTCGGTTTCGATGACTGTCTGAGCGCTCGCGTGCTCAACTACACATTGTTGCTCCGGTGCTATTGGTTGCACTGGAAGCGGCGATATGCGCGCTGGAATCGAGGCGACAAACGGCTCCAGCGCAATCTCGTCCGCAGGCGGTGGACGCGTCATACAGGCTGTGACAAGCCAAGCACCGAATGCCACGCCGCAGATACGTTTCACCTGTCCATTCTCCTCCCTTGCTTATAGAACGCTTCGGTCTGTTGCTGCCCGCGTGGGAGTCCGTATAGATCCGGCGACTCTCGTACGACCTTAGTCGAGTTAGGCACATTTTATATGAGCCGTCTATTGGACGGAATACCGTCTCTGCAACGGTTATCGGTCCTTAGGACGGAAATACGCCTTTTTAATGAAAAATATGGCAAAAAGAGCGCCGAGAATCAGGTAGTTAGGACTGGATAGCAAATTGGCTCGGCGGGTCCGCAAAAGGAAACTCGGGGAAGACCGAAAGAACAAACCCGAGATTGACCTGAGCGCGTTGCGTCACGAGCAGGACCAGGTAGCTCGGGCCAATATCTCGATGCTCTCATCTTGGCGACAGGATGCGGATATCACTCAGGCGGAAATGGGCGAGGTGCTCGGTGTATCCGAAGATGTCGTTTACAAGATCGAGGCGCTCAAACGACCGCTATCTCTCGAAGGCTCAGTCGCATGGGCTCGCCGGACGGGCAAAGACTTCCACGAATACATTGAAGAACTCTGCTGGAAGCTGCGGAAGCTCTACCCTGCCCGAAAGTCCTAACATCTTTATGCTTGCCGTCTGAGAGACGGAATACCGCTTGGTGGACGGATGTCCGTCGTCATGGCGGAAATACGCCTTTTCATTAGGAAATGTGGCAAAAAGAGGGCCAGGAATTAAGTAGTTAGGACTGGATAGCAAATTGGCTCGGCGGGTCCGCAAAAAGAAACTCGGGGAAAACCGAAAGCACAAACCCGAGATTGACCTGACCGCATTGCGTCACGAGCAGGACCAGGTAGCTCAAGCCAATATCTCGTTGCTCTCAAGCTGGCGACAGGACGCGGATATCACTCAGGCGGAAATGGGCGAGGTGCTCGGAGTATCCGAAGACGTCGTTTACAAGATCGAGGCGCTCAAACGACCGTTGTCTCTCGAAGGCTCAATCGCGTGGGCTCGCCGGACGGGCAAAGATTTCCACGAATACACCGAAGAGCTCTGCTGGAAGCTAAGGAAACTCTATCCTGCCCGGAAGCCCTAGCAGGTCTGCCACCTCTACGGAAACTCTCCCTCAAGCTGGTTGCCAGGAGGTCAGAACCGATGATCGAGCGCCAGCCCGCCTGCGGTCATAGTGATCCCCCGCCGAGTCCGGCAGTTCATCTGCGTTCGTGTCCGAAGTTACACGTAGTCCGGAGCATCTCTATCTCTTGGTCGGGTTCTGATCCAACGCCCCGACAAGTAGCATCGCGGACGTCTTCATACAGCGTCGCTTCCTCCATACGAGGCCCGCTCCGCCTCTCATTCGTGCCTTCTATGCTCGTTCGCGTTCGGACACGACGCGAAGTGCGACTTGTGCCGCTTAAAGTCGAGCTGATGCTCGGCATCGTTCGGGCGCGTGGTTTCTGCGTCCACCGGCATTCGCTTCCCGCCTTTGGTTCGAAACCATACGATCAGCTTTTCACATGAGCTGCATTCCGTCTCGAAGGGGACAGATTCATCTGGTCCTCAGCCATTTTCCGTAACCGCTCCGGGCTGTGCCTGAACTCCGATAGCGGCACACGATCGCGATGCCGCCTCCACCGTGGGACAGAATTCGCCGAACGGGCTGCACCGATGTCATGACCATGCAGTCCCACCGCGAAAGAATCGCCATCGCCGCGCCGAACAGGACAGATAGCGCGTCTCCCACCGGCCACGCGTCAGCGGATGGGTGCGGATGTAATAGGTGCTCATCGGCCTAACTCGCCGCAGCAGTTTGAGAAGTCGGGACCTAACGGCGTGGATGCGCGATCAGCTTTCAAGATGGCCCGCCCGATCATTTCGGCAATTTGGGGGACAAGCGCGTTGCCGAGGCTTCTGAGGCGGTCCACTCGGTTCGGCACGCTTTGCGCGACGCGTGCGACGTCGGGTTCGATTGCCCAGACGTTGCCTTGCGGGCTGCCGTCCGCTTCTTCGGAATCTCGACCTTTGTCCAGTTCGGCGGGAACCCCATGAGCCACTCGACCCAAGCGGGATTGAGCGGCCCACCCATCGCATTTGGAAGTTGCTCGCCCTTTTTCCCGCCACCGCGCGCCGCATACGGTTGCTTGTTGGGATAGCGGTAGTCCCGCGCCGCTGGCGTTGGGACCGTGCGACCCCTCCCCTGATCGCGCCGCACGGCATCCGTCAAACTGATTCCGAAGTGCGCCTTGCTGCCTGGTGTATTGCCGCTCGACTTCCCGTCGCCGGCCGTTGGAGTGGGCCACATGCGCGGACATCGCCTCGATCAGCGTGCCGCCCTCTCGTGCTTTCCTCGGCGTCACCAAGCCCCCCCCCCTTGTCGCCCAGTGTCGAAGTCGGAGTGGGCCAGAGGCCGCGGCGCGCCATCGTCTCGAGGCTCGGTGTCCCGGCCGTTCGATACGTCAGGTCCCATAGTTTGTACGCCTTCTTGCGAGGCTTTGCCGCCTCAACGCGGGTCGCCGTCAAAAGGGCATGGGCTAGCGCCGGTGTTTCTGGATCGGGGGATGCCGGGGGAATCGGCGCCAACCTCGATTTCAGAGTGAAGGTCGATTGGGCTCAACGAGCCGGACTTTCGGTCGATCATGATTTTTACATCCTCCGCAGTGTTTCCGTCAGCTTCGGATGCGTGGGGTTTCTCGTACCCCTTGCGCGTTTGCGTACCCCTAGACGTACCCATCCTGGATACGCTTTCACGCGATGCAGAGCGACAGCTTCAGCGGTCCAAAGAAAGCACCACTACCATAGCGCGCGCTCAAGAATCTCCGCAGGAAAGGCGGTGGACAATGGAGGCATGATATCCAGTTTGGACGCACTGGCGCTGTGTGCCTCGAGGTGTTGCTCAATCCAATCTCGTATCTTCGGAAGAGCAGAATGAAAGCGACGAATGATGTCTTGCACGAACCCTACGTCCTGAGATGTAATCGGATTGGAAGTTCTACAGCGATCGACAGCCTGGTGCGCACGCGCGATTTCACCGCACCTCCTTTCGCGTCCGCCGGCCTCCCGCAGATTTTCTTATCCCATTCGCCTTCACGACGTCTTCCCCACGGATGTGGTGATGACTTGGGACCTCAAGCGACATCACGAGCCCCTTCCCTGCTGATTTATTGGATTCGTTGATGGCAATCACTTCCACGAAGTAGAGGATCGCAGCACGTGCCAATTGAAGGCTCTCGATCAGGACTGCGGTAAATTCCTCCAAACCCGAGTGCTCAACGTGAATCGATTCCCGACTCGGATTGCATCCCAGGTCGTGCAGTACAGTGAAGCGATGCGTTGACGAGTGACGGAATGCCTTCTTTTGATGGAGCGAACCACCTTTATTCACGTCGAGCGAAAGCTCAGAGAGCGCGATTATCGCCGTGTTGCCTTGTTCAATATGAGGCCGAAGAGCCTCATGCCATTTCAGCGGCTGACCAGCCTTTCGCTCCGCGAACCAGCGATTTGAAAAGTAGATCGTGTTGGTCCCACCAGGGATCTGGAAATACTCCGTTGTGGCGACTGCGACCTTGTCGAGCACATCAATGCACGCGCGCTGAGCCAACGTCAGCATCGACTTCTGTACACCATACGTCGCATAGTCCAACGTGTCGGTGTACAAACCGCTCTCAGGTATCTTCGATGACAGTGCCTGGAATGCGAGATAGCGTGCCGCCAGGAAATCAGACTTCATGACATTGAACATCGCAAATATGGCAGGAACTCCCGCTTTCAGCTCAGATTCAGAGATTACATTCAAGCTCAGAGAGTCCAACGGCTTAGAGAGCGGTCGAGCCCCTCAATCGTCAGCGAAAGCGCGAGGCGGTGTTGCGCGACAAATCTTTCGTATGCGTTCGCGTTCGTTAAATCCGGGCTAATGCCACCACGGCCTTTCCATTTCAATAGCTTGGCTAGCCGTGCTTCGGCCTCGGGGCCTGCCAATTCTGGGATGCGCCGGGACTGCGCCTTTGCCCGCGCTATGTGTCGCGCAGCAACTGAGGTAAGAGTCTTCTTCTCACCGATTTCGCGCGCCAAGCAGCGCAGGAGAATCCGCGCCGCGCCCGTCAAGGCAATTGCATTCGAGGAATCATAGGACAGAGCCTGTAGGTACGCGTCGTACGCTTCGACCCAGCGGTGCGCCAGAGCAAGAGCATTTCCGAGATTGGTGAATGCGACTGCCTCAGTGCCTCCGGTTCTGCTGGAAAGAATGGCGCGTTGGAACTCGCTTCGACACTCATGCCGCAATGAAGCGGTGGCGAGATACCACTCCGCGCCCGTGAATTTTTCTTGGTTCACAAGGGCTGACAATCCATTAGCCAGATTGTAGTGGTGGCCACCCTCCTCGGGCTGCACCACATTCAATCCCCTGAACAGAGCGACACCTTGTTCGATGGCTTGTCTATTGTTTGAGCCCGCGCCCGCGTCGATCAATACGCTTCCCGCGAGGACGGTGAAACCGACCTTGTCCACTGGATGGTCCGAAAGCAGCGCACGCGCTTGCTGTATAGCCCTTTCGGGATCCTGGTCGATCAGCGAGTACAGCCGCGCTCCCTCCCGCTTCACCATGTCGATTTCCAAAGCGCTGGACCCACTTACAACCATTTCGTAGATCAGCCCACCGTGAGTGCAGGCGACCAGGCGCCTGCTCGTTGATCGTAAATGGTCAGCCGCGGACCTACTTTCGGAAGAATGTGCCGGCCGATCGTGATAGCGACCGGCGCAGGGACGGCCGGAAAGACGTGCAGGTCGCGCAGACCGCTGTGCGCTGCACGTATCGATTCCAATGCTCCTACATACGCCACGACGAATCGCTCAAGGTCGCCTCGCGTGTTCAAAACTAGGGGCGTGGGCGGTTGTCCGGCGACACGGAGTTCATAGAGGGTCAGTTCTGGTGTTGCAGCCTCAATTGAAGACGGCGCAATGCTTCCTGACACGCTGAGTAGCAGACCAACCCCTGCGCGCCCGTCTTTGAGCTTTCGATGATCGAAGTGCGTTTTTCCCGCTCCGGAATGCCAACACCATGACTCCGGGTTTCGATGTCGTTGAAAGAGTTCGACTCTTACTTTGTCGCTAAGTTTGGATCCAAGATACGCGAGCAATGGAATGGCTGCCAGCGCGAACACCGACACGTGCAAGGAGCGCCCTCCACGCGGCTGGATGCGCGCGAGTTGCTGGATGTGTGTATCGATAACACTCCGACCGCTCGCCCAATAGCTCGGATCGGCGGAATCCGGGAGCGCCGTGAGATCGATTTCGACCTTTTCCCGTAACCTCAGATAATTCGGCGCCGCAGCCCGTTGCATGTCCTCGTCAGAGATATCCATCGTTCGACCGCCGATCAGTCCCTTAAGTACCAGGGGGACGGTGTCGCGATCTTTCGCGAGCCCTGTCAGATCAAAGGCTCGACCTTCGTGATCACGCTTAAAACTGCGTAGAACACCAATGGGATAGAGGTCAGGGTGATTGTCGATTCGAGTGTGGCAGGCCTTGCAAAGCAGCATCAGATTGTCGATGTGATGAATATCCTTCGGGCGACGACGCCCGCGACCCCGCGGACCTTCCTCGCTGAACGCCCAGATGTGAGCGCGTTCGGAGTAAATTCCCAAGTCCCTGTCGGTTTGTGCTCCAGCAGGTATTCATTGCAGTTGTCGAATTCGCACCGGCCTGCAGCGCGGACATGCAGGAAGAGACTCGTTTTAGCGGAGATCGCACGAGACGGTTTCTTCAGTGGTTTGGATGTTCCGTGGCTTGCTTGACTCGAGCGAGTGCGCTTCTTTTTTCCGTGGACGATCAATGTTTTCCTCCCGCAACGGAACCGCCCAACCCTTCGAAAACGTTCTGGAAAATCTTACGGGGGCCCAGCTGTCGTAGTGCCTCGATCCGATGGCGGTATCCGCATTGCGCGAGGCGCTTGCCGCATCCACATGGGCACGGGTGTCGATCGGCTGTGCTGCGTTTGACGGCGAGGATGCGCAACGCAGCCCGTACCGCGGATTCGCCCCGAACACCCAAAATCTCTTGATAGTCTTCAAACAATCCCGCGTGGCCGTGCGACAGTTCGCCGAAGACAAACCGGCCCTCAGACGCACGACGGGTAGCCGCATACAGAAACGGGACAACACACTGATCAGCGAAAGTCATTAGATTGAAGTTCGGCCCGATAATCTGCCGCAACCGAAGCTCCGACCCCAGACAGAGTCGGCCACTGCTTTCGAACACATGTTCATCTATTCGGCGGGGGATCCGACCGCCGTTCTCGAAAACGACAGGTAGCACCTCGGGATAAGAGCCCACCTCGATTCGGAGATCGTAACTGTCCTTGACGACCACACCTTCCCATGAGGCTTCGAAATCGAACGTGCCGGCCAACACAATGACGCCATTCATCGTCGGCGCAAGCAGCATACCGGGATAGGCCGTGAGGAACACTTGCAAATCTACGCTCGTCAGACGCACTAGAAATTCGTACTCCACGGCTTGGGTGCGGACTGAATGGTCACCCGCCGTGGTGCCTCGCTGCTCGCGACCGAGGTTCCCAGCGCGGTTGCGACTGTGCTTTCATCCAGACGAATCTTCCAACCAGACTGCGCTCGCTTGACGACCTCGCGTGGGTCAGTTTGTGCGAGCAGATACTCGAAATCGGCTGTCACCTGGACGATCCACCGATGGAAGTTCTCCTTCAGTTCGAACTGTCTGCCTTCCGTCGTCTTCCATCGATCCGCAAAGTTCTCCTCGGGGTTAACTGGATTCAGCACGACGTCGGAATTCGACCGCCTGAAGTCGTCGAAGGCGCGCAACAATGTGGCCATTGTCTCCGGCAGAGATACGCCTGCCACATATGCCTCCGCCCCCAAGGTCGTGAGAATGATCGAGATCGGCTTGCGATCGACAGCGTGCTCAAACATCACATCCCTATGACTCTTTAGGATCTGAATTGCACGCTGCAACGAGCTCTTGCGGCGGTATAACGGCACCTCATCAACTTGCGCCTCGGCTTTGAGTACCCCTTGCGTGCCCTGCATCCGTGACACGAACCAGCGGATATATCCTTCTGGATTGCTAGACAGCCAACTAGGATGAACGATCTCGAAGTAAGGGCTTCGGTCGTCCGTGATCCAGAGCGCGTCCGTCGCGATAGCTTCGGCCAAGGAGCGTTGGACGTTCCGGTTCTCAAGGAGCACTGCAAGCTGGGTTCGACGGGCGGAGTCGGCGAGAATTCCGGGCACGACATCCATGTGAAATGGAAGATCGTCGCGATAGCCAAGGCGCCAGCAACGGTGCTTCGACTCGAGAGGCTCTTGGATTTGCCGGAACCTTCGATAGGCCTGTAACTCGAGACCCACCAGGTCCTTGACGTCACGCTGGCTGTGCGTGTTCCGGTCAATTCCGTTGCGCAGCTTACACGACAGATCAAGATCGTATTCCTGACCTTCCTTGATCGGACGGATGGCCGTGCCAAGAGCAAAGGAACCCTGGACGAATACGTGGGGGTCGAAGGCTGCCAGACTGCAACCGGGCCGGCCGAACCAATCGCCGAGATCGTTATACCGTTTGGCTGCGATCTCGTAGGCGCGCTCCGGGAGCTCGACCTGCTCCACTAGCAGCTCCAACCTCTTCTCTCCGGCTCTGTCATTCATTTCTGTCATCGCCTCAATGTCTTTGGTGCCGAGCCCGCTACGGGGACTCGTTAGCAAGTGTCAGCAGTGGCTAGTCTTCACCCGGAAGGTCGAACGCCGCCGTGCCACCACTCCGGCCACGCAGGGCGTTTTTGGTACCGTATCGGCTGGTTCTGAGTCGGCCAACTAGCGCTCGCCGACCCAATGTGGGCAGTTTCTGTGAAAAAATCACAGAAACATGGTATATGGATGGATGGTATAGTGTCAAGGACACCGGATTCTGTGATTTTTCCTCGAAGGACGCTCTATGCTTGTATCTTTGTCGGTTGCCAATTTCCGGTCGTTCGCCAAGGAAGAGACCTTTTCGCTCGTTGCGAGTAAGCGTCTGTCCGGCACCCACGATGATCATCTGATCCCCATTCCAGACTCTCAGGAGAGCGTCCTCAGATGCGCGGTCCTGTACGGCGCCAACGGCGCTGGTAAGTCGAATCTTCTAAAGGCGCTCCGGTACGTGGAGATGTTTGTTCTACGTGCGCGTGGAAAGAAGAGTAACGGCACGGGTCGAGAGCCATTCCGGTTCGCCGGGGAAAACAAAGATCCCTCGACGTTCGACCTTCAATTCATCGCTGCAGAGACCCTCTACCATTTCGGCTTCTCCGTCGATGACGAGCACGTCATGGAAGAATGGCTTGCGTACTCGGCAGGCGGACGCGAGAGAACTCTCTATGAGCGCACCACCGACGCGAACGGGAAGGTGGCGATTGAGGCGCCCGGCCTCAAGAGTGCGGGACAGAAACTTGAGGCCATGGTTACTGTCGGTGGTCCCCCGAACCAGTCTTTTCTCGCGACCATCAGGGCGACGCTCGATCGAGAGGAACTGGGCGAGCATATCCGCAATGTCCTCGCGTGGTTCGAAGACATCGCTCTGATTGGACCCGACGAGGCCTTCGGAGGGATGGGCGAGATGTTGTCTGATAATTCGGAGTTCCTGGATTTCGCTGGGAAATTTCTGAGGTCGTCTTCAACGGGAGTTGATCATCTTCGGGTCGATAAAGTAACCATATCGGAAGATGAATTGCGCTCTCTGATCCCTAGAGAGGTCTACTCCCGTATCGTGAATGATGCGCCCGACGGAGGCATTCGCCTCCAGCTGAGAGAGGGCAACGAGCTTTGGATAGAACCGAAAGGGGACAGTTATCGCCTAACGATCCAAGCAGCTCATCAATGCAATAATGGCACAGTCGTGCCGCTCGAAATGGCAGAGGAATCTGACGGCACTCAGCGGCTGCTTAATCTTCTTCCAGCCCTGTACTTCGCGCAGAACAATAGCGGAGTATATTTCATCGACGAGATTGACCGGAGCATGCATCCGGTCCTGGTTCGGAAGCTGTTTGAATTTTTTCTGAGAAACTGCACCGGCGACAAGCGGCAAATCATTGTCACGACCCATGAATCCAACCTATTGGATTTAGAGCTGCTGCGACGGGACGAAATCTGGTTTGTGGAAAAGGATCAGTCCGCGGGCACTCATCTGTACTCGCTCACTGACTTTAAGGTAAGGAAAGACCTTCAGATTCGGAAAGGTTACCTAGAGGGCCGCTTCGGTGGGATCCCGTTCTTAGGGGACTTAGACGCTCTGAGCAATGAAGCCCGCTGCGAATGACGCTGGTCCACCGCAAAAAGCGGCCACTCATCCGCGACAAAGAATCATTCCGCGACGATCGACTGTTTATCGTTGCGTGTGATGACACTTACGCGCCCGAACAATACTTCCGGTTCTTCAGAATCTCGCGGGTACAGGTACATGTCGTAGCAACTACAGACGGAACCTCCGCTGCACCGCACGTACTGGAGAGGCTCCTCGATATCGAGCATATCGAAGATGATGAACGTTGGTTGCTACTCGATGTCGATCATTGTCTACAGTCGACGCACACACCAGCGTTCTTGGAAGCGATACGACGAGCAAGGGACCTTGGAGTCAAGGTTGCGTTAAGCAAGCCATCGTTCGAACTGTGGCTACTGTTGCATCACATCGAGCCAACTGAGGTCGTCACGCTCGCGAACGCTACCGAAGTTGAAAGAAAGCTTCGTCTCGCGCTCGGTGCCTACAACAAGACTCGCCTAGTCAAGGCTGACTTTCCGCTGAGTTCCGTCGCGAAGGCGCATGGCGGTGCGCGCACTCTCGACACGACAGATTCTGAAATTCCGAGGACGAATTCGAGTCGCGTATACAAGCTGTGGGATGCAATCGTTGCGGGAGCCCTCCAGTCACAGCTCCCTACCGAACTAGGTGCGCTCCGAAATACGAATTGATGAGTGATTCGCCCCATTTCGGACACCACCTAACCCTAGCCGTGCTGCCATCCATGAACACCGGCCTTCAGCGGGGCGAGCTCTTGAAGTCGCGCTGGCTGTCTGTCGGCTTTAGCAACCCAGTACTGACCGTCGACGGATCTACCTCCAAAGCGCCCAGACATAGCATGTCCCCTGACCATCGAACTGGGTTCAGCGAGGGGTCCCGCTAAACACCTGCGGGATCTTTTGGGGCACAGCTCCATTGCGACGCTGCGCTATGCGCACCTCGCACCCCGATCAGCGCCGGGGGCAGTGGGCAAACTGAACAAGCGGCCCGATCTGGCGGTTACCGTGGGGACCAGGGCAACCTCTGGACTGCAACCCATTGAATTAATGGTGGAAAGGGAGGGACTCGAACCCGCCGGAAGCCTGAGCCAGCTCAGTAACTTGCTGATGAACTTGGACTTCCTGTCCCCTCAATTCCCCTCGGATCCCCGCTTTTGGCACTCGATTTGGCACCGGAATCCTCTCCTCGTAGGTTCACCCGTAGCCATCGAGCCACGCTCTCCTCGTCAGTCTCGGGAAGGCGGTCGACTTCGCTGGGATGAGGTCGGGTCCAGTATTGCGAAGGCTCAGATCTTGCAAGTCATGTTCAAAAATCCGCAAGAAAAGCGGATATATCGACATGATTCTATGCTAGAGTTATGTTCGTAAATCCGCTATTAATGCGGAATTCTAATCATGAGTTATTCGCAGCGCACAACCGCTCTTTCGTCCTACCTTAACGATTTGCTCTCCGCCGGCAGGGTTGTCTTTACTCGGGACGAGGCCCAGAAAGCCCTTGGGAATACCGCCGGCGCCTTCCTGGACGCGGCCGAACGGCTGCAACGAAAACATCACCTGGTCAGCCCCCGGCAAGGCTTCTACATCATCGTTCCACCCCAGTACCTCGCCTGGGGCGGACCTCCGCCCGCATGGTACATCGACGATCTGATGCGCCAAGAAGGCTGCCCCTACTACGTGGGCTTGCTCAAGGCTGCCGAATTGCACGGCGCGACACACCAGGCCGTCATGGAATTTCAAGTGATCACCAACAAGCGGCTGCCGCAACTACACATCGGCCGATCTAACATCGTCTTTTACTACCGCAAGACCCTCGAACCCATCACGTCGGGCATAACAGACCGAAAGACAGATACCGGCCACATGAAGCTCTCGTCCCCGGACCTGACGGCGCTGGACTTGTTGCGCTACCCGCACGCGGGGGGAGGACTCGACAACATCGCGACAGTCATCGCCGATCTCGCGGAACATCTCGACGCCGGAAAGCTGGCGGCCTTGGCTACCGAGTACGAGCGATCCGTGTCGCAGCGATTGGGTTATCTCCTGGACCTCTTCAATCACAATAAACGCGCGGAAGCGCTACATCGGATGTTGGCTAAGAGCTCAACCGTGCCTTGGATCGAACTCGAGCCATCACTGGCCAAAGACCGGGACTTGGCACCTGAGCCACAGGATCGCAACGAGCGGTGGCACACTATCGTTCGACGCCTGCCGGAGAAAGATGAATGATCCCGATGATGAATATTATCGCTTGGGGCAACATTGCCCCCTGGGCTGAGCAGAGGCAAGTCGAGCAAGACCTCATTATCAGCCGCGCGATTG
>Ga0134126_10000994_pt1 | contig 35890 bp, 36 predicted proteins | sample KB31752_FD_96881 | JGI IMG/M metagenome (GOLD analysis project Ga0134126, IMG submission 96881) | Terrestrial soil microbial communities with excess Nitrogen fertilizer from Kellogg Biological Station, Michigan, USA - KB3-175-2 | ecosystem: Environmental > Terrestrial > Soil > Unclassified ...
GACCTTGGGCCAGCTCGGCGAATCGGAAGCCGTGTCTTTGGAACCGGAGTCCGAGGAGATGCGATTGAGCACTTCAGCGATCGGTTTGAAATGGATCCAGCCATACATCAATGCGTTCCTGAACCGGGCCTGATAGTCGGTGTCGAAGGCCGCCTGTTCCGCAAGCGGCGGGATGGCGCCGCCCGATTGCCGGACCAGGACTTTCTCAATCGCCTTGGGATCACTGCCCACAATCAACAGTGATTCAGACTGGCCGATGGTGATGGTGGTCTTCGAGTCGGTTTTCTTCTCATCGCCGCCTTCCTTCGGCGCGTCCTCCTTGTCCGTTTTGGAATCGGGAAATGATTTCTGCAGGGTTTTTGCAACCTCCTCGCCGGAAACCGACAACGTGGTAAACTCCACATCACGGATTTTTTCCGTCTTCAACTTCCGGCCGCCGTCGGTCCACTTCTTCTTCAAGACCGTGAGATTGGTCCTGAGTTGCCCGCTATTGTCCCGCGAGTCCACGAGCAACAGCCACGCGGGCAACACGTCTTCCTTTCCCTGCCAGCCGTTCTGAAGAACCGCGAACGTCACCTGGCCCTGCGCCAGTCCGCTGTAGTCGGCAAATTTCACTCCCAGTTCACGCTCGAGCGGTTTGATGAATTCCTCGTCGATCTTGTTGAGCAATTTGTCCTTGAACGGCTTCAACACGGGATCGCGCAAAAGCTGGCTGCTGGCATTCGCGTTGTACGCCGCCGTGGCCTTCGCGTAATCCGGCACCGTGAAGACGCCCAACGTCTCGGCGGGCAGCAGTTTTTCCGGCGGCGGAACGGCGGCGCTGCCGATGATCGAAACCGACGCCAGCAGGGCGAGGATGTTGAATGGCTTGTTCATGCGATCAGGTTGCGGTGTTGTTTGGGCCGCCGAAACAGACTCCGCCTCATTCCGGCTGCTGACTGAAAGTTTGCATCTGGTCCCGACCGGCCCACAGGTTGCCTGAATAGCCAGCAACTTAGCAAGAGAACACTTTGACCGGGTATCCGGTCGCAGAAAAAGTCAGCGCGCATCGGCCTTTTTTTGAGTGCGGCTGGGAGGTTCGAGATAACGGTAAGGATTGCTTGGATTGTCGTTGTCGTAGGCGTACGCATCCCGGTGGCCCAGAAAGTTTTTGACGGCTTCGATCGGAATCGCAAATCCCAGCCCTTCTCCAAACGTGATTTTCATGTTGGTGACACCCACCACTTCGCCGTGCAGGTTGAACAACGGCCCGCCGCTGTTTCCCGGGTTGATCTGAGCGGTGGTCTGCAGATAGAGCTCGCCCTGCATGGGCCGGGTCTTGGTGCTCACGATGCCCTCTGTGACGGTGCGCTCGAGACCGAGGGGACTGCCAATCGCAAACACGCGCTCGCCGACGGAGAGCGCATCCGAATCGCCCAGCAACACCTTCGCAAACCTGGGCGCGTCCTTGTCCTCTATTCTCAACAAGGCCAGATCGGCGAATTTGTTGATCGCGATGATTTTGACCTGTTTGTAGCTCTTGCGTTCCAGCTGGCCGCCCTTCTGATGATAGACTTCCACAGAAATTTGCGTCTCGTTTTCGATGACGTGAAAATTCGTGATGAGATAGCCGTCTTCGTTGAGGAAGAATCCGGAACCAAGTCCGCCAGGTGTCCGGACCTGCACCACGGCCTCGCCATACTGACTGACCAGTTCGCGCACCGAGCGTTCCGGAGGGGCGACACCTGGAGATTGGTAGAGTCCCGGTTTCGCTTCCGGCGCGGGCGCGACGACCGCCACGGGTGTCTTTTTGCCGGCGCGTCCTGTGCCTTCCCCTTCGATGATTTTCTCAATCTGGTTGCGTGGGACCACCAGCACCGTGTAGCCCACGTCGATGGCGATCTGATCGTGTTTCCGGGCGAGGATTTTTCCCGTGATGGCCGCCTTGTCCTTCAACTGGAGTGTGTCGGCCGATGCGAGCCAGAAGCTGGCGGACGAAAGCAGAAGGGCGGGAACATACCGATTTAACATAGGTCGACCATACGCGCGACGCCGTGGCGTGACAAGCAGGGTTTGGACCGTTCACGCTTCAAGCCCGGCGCGCCAGTCCATGCCAGCAGTCGCGCGCAATCTTCAAATCCCCGGGCGTGTTGACATTGAACAACTCGTGCTTCCGGGATCGCGTGACGCGAAAGGTTCGGGCGTCGAGCGCGTCCGCCAGTCCGCGCAACGACGGCCGTCGGGCGCTCAACTGCCGCTCCACAACCGGCAATACCTCCCTCCGGATTAAAAACGGAAATCCAATTTGGCCTTCCTCCTCGGTGAACAACGCCGCCATCCCTGGCTTCAATCGGAGGCCAAGCATCTTCAGCAACTCCGGCGAGACGAAGGGCATGTCGCATGAAAGAAAAAGTATCGTCTCGGCGCGGCTCGTCGCCAGCGCCGAGAAAACGCCACCCAATGGACCGCACTGCGGTACCACGTCCGACCGGATGACGCGCGCCTTCAGTCCGGTGGCATTCGCGGCGGCGCGCACGTGGCCTAATAACGTCCGCCGGCCCAGGCGCAGACGGGATTTATCCGCGCCCATCCGCGAGCTTCGGCCCCCCGCCAGAATGCAAATTTCACAGGCCGCGAACACGGACGGAATTGGCGCACGAAATTTCGATTCCTTCAAGGAAGAGCAGCGGAGACCACCCGGGCGCTCAATTCGCCGGCGTCAGCCTCCCGCCATCGCCCCCACGACCAAAAACGGCTCGGCACCGCTGACCACCTCGTCGGGCAACCGAGTGTCGGGCGGTTCAAGAGACAAATCCTCCTTGCAGGCGAAGAATCTGATGAATGGCCGGCGCTTTAACGTGCCGTGATCGCGGATCGTTCCGCACAACACGGGATAGCGCGCCTCGAGCGCATCGAGAATGGTTCCCACGGTGACCGGACCCGCCACGTTGAGCTGCACTTCGCCGTCCACGCGCGCGAGGTTGCGCAGGTGGAATGGAAGCACCACACGAATCATGGCAGAGTTTGCACCTCCACCGAAAAGACGGCGGGAAGGTCGCGCACGATTGGATTCCAGGTATCGCCGCTGTCCGCCGAGCAATAAACCTGTCCGCCCGTCGTCCCAAAGTACACCCCGCACTTTTCCAGCGAGTCAACCGCCATGGCGTCGCGCAACACATTGACGTAGCAATCCTTCTGCGGAAGGCCTTTTGTGAGCGCTTCCCATTCGTTGCCGCCCGACCGGCTGCGATAAACGCGCAGTTTTCCATCGGGCGGGAAATGCTCGGAGTCACTTTTGATCGGAACGACAAAAATTGTCTCCGGTTCGTGCGCGTGGACGTCGATGGGAAAACCGAAATCGGTCGGCAGATTCCCGCTGACCTCGCGCCACTGCTCTCCTGCGTTGTCGGTGCGGAGCACATCCCAGTGCTTCTGCATGAACAACACGTCCGGACGCGACGGGTGCATGGCGATGCGATGGACGCAGTGGCCGACTTCGGCATCCGGGTCGGGAAGTTCGTATTTCGACTTCAGGCCGCGATTGACGGGCCGCCATGTTTTGCCGCCGTCATCCGTGCGAAACGCACCCGCCGCCGAGATGGCGATGAAAATCCGGTTCGCGTTCTTCGGGTCGAGAATAATCGTGTGCACGGCCATGCCGCCCGCGCCCGGCTGCCAGAGATGCCCCTTGGCACGACGCAATCCGGAAAGCTCCTTCCATGTTTTTCCGCCGTCTGTGGTTTTGAAAATCGCGGCGTCTTCCGCGCCGGCAAACGCGGTATCCGGATCGGTAAGCGACGGCTCGATGTGCCAGATGCGTTTGAACTCCCACGGATGCTGCGATCCGTCGTAAAACTTGTGCGTGCCGACCTCGCCCTCGTAGAGGAACATGTTGCTCTGACCTTTGGGCATTCCATCCGGACCCATCAAATCTTCCGGCTTGGTTCCGGGCGGACTCCACGTTTTTCCGCCGTCATCCGACCGCTGGATGATCTGACCGAACCAGCCGCTGGTCTGCGACGCGTAAATGCGGTTCGGTTCAACCGGCGAGCCTTTGAGGTGATACATCTCCCAGCCCGCGAAGTGCGGCCCGCTGACGTCCCAATTCTGGCGCTTGCCATCCGCTGTCAGGATGAACGCGCCCTTCTTTGTGCCCACCAAAACTCGTATCTTGCTCATGGTCGTTGTGCGATTTCTCAGTTTTTACCGCGCTTGGTCCGCCCGGCGGCATACAATGACGCGCCCGGGTTTCATGGTTTGCCCCGGCCGGAGCGCATCCGCCGCGGGTCGGACTGATCTGCATTTTCGTCCTGCGAGTTTCTTTTAACTGCTCACGCCCGGGCGAGCTGCGCCCCGGCGCAAGCCTCCTCGACAAGCGGGCATTCACCCGCCACGGGCCTCACCTCCACACGGATGCCATACGGCAGGCCCGGACACTGTTGCGCGACGGCCACCGCCTCGTCGAGCGTTTTCACCCTCAGCAGAAAATAACCGCCGATCGTTTCCTTGGATTCGGCAAAGGGTCCGTCCGACACCACACGCCCGTTCTTTCCCGAAACAATCCTGCCTTCGCGTTCCAGCGGGTTTCCGGCGATGGCCTTGCCCTCGTCTTTCAACCGGTTGAACCACGCCATCCAGTGATCGGCGACCTGTTGCGTCTGTTCCGGCGAAAGGTCCTTGTACCAGTCCGTGCCGCGGAATATCAGCATGTATCCATTATTGTTTTGTGCGCTCATGACTTTTCCTGTTCTCTGTTGGTTGATCGTTCCGTTCGTTCAATCATACGACGAAAAATGCGGCGTCCCGAGGACAGACTCCATCCCGAAGCTAACTTTTACCCGCCGCTTCGGCCACCGATTTCATCTGCGCCAGCCCTTGTTCGAGCTGGCCGCCGACCATTTTGTCCATGTTCATGAACAGGCCGACCGCCTTGCTCATGAAATTGTTTTCCCCGAATATGCCCCACGTCACGACGGTTTGATTGCCCTGCTGTTTGAAGGTAAACTCCGCCGTGTTGGTTGCCTTGAACGGCCTGAGAAATTCCAGTTTGAACCGGACCAGCTCACCCGGCCGGCTCTCGGTGATGGTCATGCTCCCTTCGCCGACCTTCTTATTGCCAACCCAGCGGTAAATGGCGCCGATTCCTGCCGACGGACCTTCGAAGGTCCGTCGGAGTGCTGGATCGATTTTTTCCCACGGTGACCACGCCCCCCATTTGCGAAGGTCGTTCACCTGGGCGAACACGGCCTCCGCAGGAGCGGAGATCGTCGCCGACCGCGTGACGCGAAAATCGGCCGGCCGCGTGGCAACGACGATGACGAATAATAAAACGACAACCGCGAGAGCGATGAGGATGTTTGAGATCATAGATTTCCGTTTCATGCGCCATTTCTTCGACGACCGGACACCGCGGTTCAGGACATTGTCTGACAAATTCTCGGTGGACTTGATTCCGTTTTCAAGCCCCGGCCTTCGCCAGGTAGGCGGCAAGTTGTTCGAACGTTCCACTCCAGCCCCGCTTCATTCCTTCGTGTGAGGAATCGAACGTCCTGCGCTCCTCTTCCGTTGGGTCGAGCGGAGACCACTCAATGGTCAACTCCGTTCTGCCGTCCCGCCCGGTGAATGTGCTGGTGGACAGCATTTCCTGCGGCCACGTCGGACTGAATGGATGTCGTGTAAGATTTCCATCCTCGTCCGAGAAGGAATTGACCAGGACGATCCGCTCGGGCGCGACGATTTCCAGATACACAAATTTGCCCCACATTTCCCTCCCGTCGGGGGACTCCAGGCAATAGTGAAAAGTACCACCCGGACGAAAATCCAGTTTGGCGGCGGGCATCTTGAAGCCTTTCGGCCCGAACCATTGCATCAGGCGCGTGCGTTCGGTCCACGCTTTCCACACGAGATCAAGCGGCGCATCGAAGGTTTGGGCGATGCTGAAGGGTCTGACGGCGGATTGCTTCATCGGATGAGCGGGTGTGGTCATGTTCATTTCAGGTGAAGGGGCTGATTTGATGGTGGAACGAAACAACGCGGCCTCCGTGCGGGTTCCTGGCTCAAGACTTCACGGTAATCATCCAACCCACACCGAAGCGGTCTTCTACCATGCTGAAGCGGGGCGACCAGAAGGTTTTCGCCGGCGCCATCCGCACCTGGCCGCCGTTCGCCAGAGCCGCAAAGACGCGATCCACTTCGGCTTCAGTCGCCACCGCGAGCGAGAGGGAAAAGCCTTCGAAGGCGGCCTTTTCCGCCGAGCAGCCGTCCGAGGCCATGAGCGTGGTGTCGCCGACACGGAAGCTCGCATGCATGATTTTATTCTCGAAACCGGGCGGGACCATGTCGGGCTTCGGCGGTTCGGGACTGTCCTTGAAACGCATCATCATCTCCACCTCGGCCCCGAGGGCCTTCCGATAGAATTCGACGGCTTCTTCGCAACGGCCGTTGAAGAAAAGATAAGGTTGAACGAAGCGGTTGCCTTTTGTCGTGTTCATGATTCTCAGTCAGTTTTTCTGTTTTCATCTGTTCAACGAACGTGCCGCCGCATTCAGGACATCTTTTTTAATTCGGATTCAAGCCGGTCCAGGTTTTGTTCGTTCGCGGGAACACAGATCGGCTTCCACTGCCCGCAATCCGCCGCCGACCTGAAGGTCTGGCGGAAAGTGATCCTCGTCCGGTCCTCTTGTTCATCGAGGATGACCAGCACCAGAAATTGCGGACCCGAAATGTGCTCCAGAACAATCCGCTCCGGCTTCGCGAGGTTCAGAAAAACGGTGTGGTTCTTGTACTCCCTGCCGTCCGGTCCGCGCATGACGTAACGCCAGTGCCCGCCCGGCTTCGGATCGAATTCTTGAAACATGTTGGTAAATCCTTTCGGCCCCCACCACCGCGCCAGATGCCCGGGATCGGTCCACGCCTTCCAGACAACGTCGCGCCGTGCATTGACGACACGTGTGCTGACAATCTTCCGGTCAGGTGAACCCTCGCCCGGCGGTTGCTGGTACAGCCCGATCACGTTGCCCGCGGGATCCGTGAACCTCGCCGTGATTTCAGGCGCGTCCCCGCCGATCGATTGCACAATCCTGCCGCCGCCGGCGACGACGGCCTCCGTCGTGACGGCCACGCTGTCCACCATGATATAGATCAGCAGGCCGGCTTCCGTCATCGGCTTGCGGCCAACGACCCACGTGCCGCTCACTCCACCGGCTGCGTCGTCAAACGCCACGCTGCCGTCGCCGCGCGTTCTGATCTGCCAGTCGAAAACTTCCTTGTAAAAAGTTGCCGAGCGATGGATGTCGAGGGCCGGAATCTCAACGTAACAGACCTTGCCGTTTCCGAGCGTGGGCTGAGTGTCGGCTGCCATGCTGTTGCGGGTTGCGCGTTTCGCGCGGTCAATAATGCGGCGAATGAGCGGGCGTCTTCGAGACGACTTGCAGGAACTGTCGGCGAACCCGGCAAGGTTTTCAACCGAAACCGTCCGCAAACCCGATCCAAACTCCCTTCGCCATAACCACTGCGCGGTTGCGTCAGTTGCCGGCCGGTAATCGAAGAAGGAAAAGGCCGGCGAGCGCCAGCGCTATCCCGAGGAGGCGCGGCGCACTGGCGGGTTCTTTGAAGAACAGGATGCCGGCCACGGCCATCAGTGCCGCGCCGCCGGCAAGAATCATCGGCACGGCGGACAGCGGCCCGCCCTTCTGAAACAGGAGGAAGAAAAGAATCGTCCCTGCGCCCACACAAATGCCTGTCATCACCGACCAGAATGCTCCGGGTGCGGATGCGGTTTGATTCCACGCCCCTCCGAAGCGCAGGCAGGCAAGGTAGAACAGGATCGTGAGCGCCGCCGTGGCTTCGACAACAAAACCGCCGAGGCCGTCACTGATTCTTTCAGCAGCGAGTTTCGTGAAGATTTGATGCAGGCCGTAGAGCACGGCCGCGCCGACGGCATAATAGAACCAGGCGGACATGGTTTTCGCTCCTTTCATGGGTTGACCTTCATGGTTTCATCAACGCGATCAAGCCGCGCCGCCTCGATGCATAAATGTATTCCACGCAACCAAGACGCGAACACTCCGCGCTCAAACCGGCGGCACTTATTATCTCATTACTCATTTCTTCGCCCGATGGCAGGTGGTTTTAATCAGCCTGCCATGGACATCATACACGCGCCACTCGCCGATTTTCCGGTTGTCGGCAAATCTGCCCTCGTCGTACAGCGCGCCGCTCGGTCGGTAACGTTTCCAGACGCCGGATTTCTTTTCCGCCACGAATGAACCGGTCTGCATCAACTTTCCCGTCTCACGATACCATTTCCATTCGCCGGTCATCTTGCCGCCGGCGAATCTGCCCACCGCCCGCAACTGTCCGTTCCGCAGATAATACCTCCAGACACCGGATTTCTCCCCCCTGAGATATTTGCCGGCGCTTGCCAGCGAGCCATCCTTGTAATGCTGCTTGAACACACCGCTCTTCAGCCCGCCCTTCGCATCGAATCTGCTGGTGTCCTGTTTCATGCAATCAAGCTCGCAGCAGCCCGTCGTGCCCGTCAGAACATGCCGTTTTCATTCGGAGAATTTTCCAGCACAGGCTGGCCCAGGTCCCATAGTTCGACGATGCGGTTGCCCTGGAATTTGAAGATGTGGACCACGGCCGCGCCCGGCTCGCCCGGTTTCTGTCGCACGCGCGAATGAACCGCCACCCAGTCAGCGTCTTCGAGCGCGCGCTGGACTTCCAGCACCTTGTCGGGATTTTTCGCCGCGTTTTCCTCCATCGCGATCATCAGCGAATCGGCATCGCCCTTGAGGAACGGATTGTGATGTCGGAAGCCCGGAGCGACGTGCGTTTGAAATGCCTCGCGCGCCCGGCCCGACGATGCCTTACGCAGGAACGTCAGCGCCGCTTCTTTGCGGGAAACTTCCGCCACCGGTTTGCCACCGGGCGTTTCGGCATCGGCAGCCGGAGAAGGTTTGCCGGTGCTCTCGCTCATGATCCGGGTTGCCGATTTTGATTTCGCTTCATGTCCACGGTAGACCAGCCGCCGCGTTCAGGCCGGCTCCACAAAAAACTGCCGTGAACGCTCCGGCCAATCTAATCGAGGCCATCCGTCCGCTCAATCAAAACCCGGTTTCCAAGACCGGCGCCGGCTTCATGAATTTCATGACAGCGCTCGTGAGCAGCATCAGCGCGGACAAGGCGCTCATGATTCGCCCGGCCCAGCGCATTTTTTTCGAAACAGGTGCAGACGGATTGCTCATGGGTTTTTGATTGAAACCGATTGAACCAAGAGGCAGCGCGGTCTGGCAACTTTTACTTTGCGCGGTCGTTGATTTCCCAAAGGGCGAATGTGTTGTTTTCCGTGTCCTGGCAGATGGCAAAGTAGCCCATGCCCGGAACGGCTGTTTTGGGCCGGCAGACGCGGCCGCCCAGTTTTTCAACCTTCGCCATGAACCGCGTCACTGAAGGCACGTTGACGTAACTGGTGATGGTCTGGCCGGGGTGCACGCGCTTCATCAATCCGCCGTCCGGGGAGGCGTCCGCACCGCCGGTGTCAATGTGCCAGTAATCCCCGACGGGGGCGGACGCACCGGGAAACGGGTTGATCTTCCAGCCAAACAGCCTGCCGTAAAATTTTTTTGCGCGCTCCGGCTTGTCCGCCGGAATCTCGAACCAGATGATGCTGGCGGCGGTGGTCTTCTTCGCTTTGCTCATGTTTTGCCTTTCTCGTGATGTTTTCGTTCTGTCATGGATACGACGAATGAACAAACATGTTCGGGACAGCTCGGCATCCCCGCGACCACGCGCCATTGCAACGCCCTCGAAGCCGTCTGTGAAGCCCCGCCAAAATGAGGAACGCGGCCCTGCGAATCGAAGCAGCTCTGCAACCCGGGAGACGTCGGGTTCGTCGCTGGCGCATCTGAGGAACGGACGCAGTGGCGGGGAGCCGCGGTCGAAGGGATTCGTGCGGTCTGTCGCCGCCTATTTCTCCAGCCGCGAGGCGATTCTGCCGGTCCACATCGACGCGAATTGCGTCAACAGGACGGAAACGAAAAACAGAAAAAAGCCGCTTTCCACATTGATGCTCGCCACGCCTCCGGATTTCACGGTCAGCACGAGAATCGCGACGACAAACACATCGAGCATGGACCATTTGCCCATGTTCGCCACGAACTTGTAGAACGTCCGCGCCTGCTCGGCGGTCAGCCCAGGATAAAGCCAGAGCGCCAGCAGGGCGTTGATTTTCACGAGCGGGAAACAGAGGGTGAACACAAAGAGGATCAAAAACAAAAACAGTTCGCCCTCGCCCCAGAGGATGATGAGACCCCGATAAACGGAGATTTGGTTCTCAAACAACCACAGCTTGGTCACGGAGGTGAATGGCAGAAAGATGCCGGCGACAAAGAACCCGATTGCCGCCAGCAACATCAACACGATCGTCCAGCCGGCCCGCCGGTGTATGGTAATCAATGGGGAGTGCGGTTCCATGAACGAGCCCCGGTTCATTCGTTGTCAACCTGCGACACTTTGGGCAGCACAAAACAGGACCAGAGCAGCACGCCGATGATCCAGAGGATCGCGCCGAACGTGTAGTGCGAAATCATGATTTTGGGCCAGAAGTCTCCGCTGATGCGCGTCGCCATCCCCAACAGCATCAGGGCCACCGCGATCTGCATCCACGCGTTCCGCCCGCGCAACTTTTCCAGATTGCCGCTATGTCCGAACACGACGCGCGTGGCCACCGTGAATGTGACCACCGCAAAACCCCCGATCAAAGTCAGGTGCAACAGGCTGACCCGAAAGCCCGGCCACAAGGCGATGGCTATGAATCCACCGGCCAAAGCCGCAAAGGCGATCCGCAGGCAGGCACCCAGCGCGTTGCTGAACCTGGGCGCCCGGTGAAACGGAAATTCAAGCGCCAGATAAACCAGAATCGTCGCAAAACGGACCGCGTGCGCCGTGCGGAACCATCCTTCCACCTCGATAAAAAATGAAGCTACGATCAAAACTCCGGCGCCCAGGGCCAGCGCCGCCTTCTTCTTCCACGCGGCCGCAGGCACCAGGCTTTCGGGAAAATCGTGCGCGCTGGGCAGTTCAAAAAATCGCGGGAGAATAAACGGGCCAATCCCAAGGATGGGGAGAAGAACGAATCCCTGATAACACAACAACCGTTGCAGACTGACCCAGTATGCGCCCGCCTCATCCTGCCCGGGTTGGAACACGGCGAGCAAAGTTCCTGCGAACACGCACAGGAAAGCCAGACCGACCAGCACAAATCCGGGTGGCGGCATATCCCTGCGATGCCTTGCCCGCCTGAACATCAGGACGACGAACAGACCGAGCAAGACGAGAAAAAGCCGGTCGCCCAGCCCAACGTGCTGGGTCGCGAAACTCACCACCATGGAAAGATGCAACGCCAGAAGCAGGAGAACATTTCCTGGCCCAAGCGGCGGCGCTGACAACATGCGCGGCATGGCTGTTCCCAGAAATCCAAGAATAAATCCACCGAAAAGCCCGCAGGCCATGAGGCGCGCATGCGCCTGTCCCGGGTAGAGACTGATAAGTCCGCCAAAGTGAAGCGGCCACAGACTGACCCCGACGATCCCTGCCAGGACCCCTGCGGGAAAGAAAAGGCGGAACGGTTCTTTGCCGATGTCGCCGAGCGTAATTCGCCTCGATTGATCCGACGCCATTGGTTTTGGTTTACAGTCTTGATGAAATTGCCGCAATCCCCAAGCTAAAATCCGGTTCTTTCATTCCCCGTTTCTTCAGGATGAAACCTTGCTGTGAAACGGGCGGAAATTCATCGACCGGGTCGGGCGGGGACGATCATCGGCAGGGAACGGATGGACGGAGCGCGACAGGCACATCACTGATTGCATCTACTGTGCGGGCCAATGGGCGCCGGAGCTTGCCTCGGTCTTCAGAATCGGCGACAAGCAGGACATGTCGTCCCTTGTCAACGTCGCCATTCACGCCAGCCAGTCGCCGGAAAATGTCCGGCGCGATCTGCTGGAATCGCTGCGCACTCGGCGTGTGAATCACAAGTTTCATTACGACAGCGTCAAGCAGACAAACCAGTGGCTCGCCTTGCACCAGGCCTGCTCGCCCTCGCGGGAGGATGCGGATTGCGCCGCGGCTTATGACCGTGCCTTCGCGGCGGTGGCGAAACAGACGTCCACCTTCCCCGTTCACGTAATCGGCCTCGGTTGCGGCGGTGGACAAAAAGATACGCGTCTGCTGAAACAACTCCACGCGCGAGGCGGGGAAGTATTTTACACCCCCTCAGACGTGAGTGTGGCCATGGCACTTGCAGCCCGGCGGACGGCGCTGCAGGTGGTTGCGGAAGAGAACTGCTTCCCGCTCGTGTGGGATCTAATTTCGACCGCCAATCCCGCGGGCATCCTCGCCGGGCACCACGCGCTGCAGGCCGGACGGGTTTTCACTTTCTTCGGCATGATTCCAAACTTCGAGCCGGAGGCCATTCTACCGAAACTTTACGCGCTCACCCGACCGGAGGACACGCTGCTTTTCAGCGCGAATCTGGCGCCCGGACCCGACTACGCGACGGGAGTTGAAAAAATTCTGCCCCAGTATGACAACCCGCTCACGCGGGACTGGTTGTTGACGTTTTTACTCGATCTCGGTGTGGAGCGTGGCGATGGCGAACTGCGATTTTCCATCGAAACGAGTCCGGCAGAGGGCGGGCTGAAACGCGTTTTGGCCCGGTTTCACTTCAGTCACGCAAGGGAATTCGTCGTCGAAGAAGAACGCTTCTGTTTTGCCAACGGCGACACAATCCAGCTTTTTTTTTCGTATCGCTACACGCCGGAACTGGTCCGCGCGAACCTCGCCGCGCACGGCTTGAAGGTATCGGACGAATGGATCACCGGGTCCGGCGAGGAGGGCGTTTTCCTTTGTCGCCGTGCTTGATTGCGCCTCCGCTCGCGGAGAAACGAATGACCGCAAGCGCGTCGCGGTCGAGCAGGCGGTTGGAGGATGACCCGGCGGAGACAGAACGACGGGCGCCCGGTTCCGCTCCGAGATATCATCTGGCGGAGAAAGTGAAGATGGTGTTTTTGGTTCGGACGAAGATCCTGCCTTCGGCCAGGGCGGGCGTTGCGTAACAAGCTTCGCCGAGATCATTCACAGCCAGCAGTTGCCATTCGCGTCCCGCCTTGACCACCGCAACTTTTCCACTCTCGCTCGCGGCGAACAATTTCCCGTCGGCCGCCACGAGGCTCGCGAAGAATCGGCCTGCCACTCCGGGAAGGCGATCCTGTTTCCAGACGGAGCCATCCAGCGGATTGACCGAGGTCAGGATTCCACCGTCCCTCAGGAGGTAGAGGATATCCCGGTAAAGCAGCGGTGAAGCCACTTCGGGCAGGCTCCTCGTCATTCGCCAAAGTTCCTTTGGCTGCGCGCCATCCATGCGGATCGCCACCAGCGCGTTGAGCGTCCGCATCAATTTCAACGCGCCATCCCACTCCTGTTTGTCAACCGCGCCATCTCCGTTTCCGTACGCGCGATCGATCGCGAGCACCGCTTCCTTGAAGGACGGGTCCGGAAACTCGTCGGGCGTCAGCCTGCCGTCGCCGTTGCGGTCCGCTTTCATGTCCTTGATGAGAGATTCGAACGGCGGTACTGCTCCATTGTTCACGAAGAAAAGATCACCTTCGCAAACCGGGCTGCTTATGGGCAGAACACCCATCCGGCCCGCGGACCATAGGCGCCGTCCGGTGGCGGTCGCATAGGCGGTCAACTCGAGCGGTCCGGATGCCACGATGGCTCCGCGGGAAACCAGCGGCGTCGAATAGCCGCCGACAAAATTCGGGCGCGTCGTGCGCCACTTCAGTTTGCCGGTGCTGGTTTCAAACGCCGCGATATGAGAGTCCGTCACCTGGTCCGCGAGAACAACGATCAGATCCTCTGCGAGTATCGGGGAGCTTGACATGCCGCGCGGTTGATTGAACGGCTCGAGTGGAGTTCGCCATCGCTCCCCGCCGTCCATCGAATAAGAGATCAATCCGAACCCCGAAAATAAAACATAAACGTTTCGGCCGTCCGTCACCGGTGTGGATGAGGCCGGATCGTTCGGCTCTGTCTTGCGTTCGACCCGTGTTGCTTCGATGGAGTTTTCCCACAGCCGCGCGCCACTGTTGCCATCGAGGCAGGAGAGGGTGCGGCGACTGCCTTCATAACCCGCAAGAATCACCCGTCCGTTGGCGACCACCGGCGAGGAATTGCCGGCCGGCACCTTCGCTCTCCAGAGAAGATTGGTCCCGGGGCCGAACGTGCCCGGAAACCCGCGCGTGTCGGAAACTCCGGATCCATCGGGCCCGCGGAAACGAGTCCAGCCAGCCGCCGGAGCGACAACATCGGAAAAGAACAGGAGGAAAACGCCGATCAGACATTGGGCTCCCGGCCTCAGTTCGTCCGCTTTCATAGGCTGTCAGCCGTCGTGCGGGTCGAGACTCGGACTCGGCTTGCGCCTCGAAGATGGTTGTTGAACCAGTCCAGAACGATCCGGTCCCGCTCTTTCCCGTGTTCCAAAAGCCCGTGGTCTCCGCCTTCGAACATGACGAGCCGGAAAGGATGGCGCTGTTGATAAAGCTTCTCTGACACACGCAACAAGTTCATCGGATTCACGCGCCGATCCTCCGTGCCCGCCAACGGCAGGATGGGCGTGTCTTTCGCCAGCTTCTCGAACCGGTGAATCGCCGACCTGGCCCGAAGCGCCCGTGCCTTGCTGGTTGCGTAGCCTGGTACGAGCTCGGCGATGACATTCGTTTCCATCTCCGGGCGCAGTCTGATTTCTTCTTCCAATTCAACTTCGCCGGAGCCGATGACCACCGCCGCGATTCTCAATGACACAAGGCAGCGGACTGCTCTGGCGTCGGGCACCATGTATCCACAAACTTTCAGGCCATCGCTCTCGTAGGTGAACTTCCAGAATCGCACGCGTTGAACGGTATTGGAGAATCCGGCCGTCACCTGCCACGCTCCGAGCATATCGTCGGAAACCACGATTTCGGAACGGCTCAGCAGTCTGCCGCTCTCCGCCAGGATCGAAAAAACTTCGGTCAGGCAAAGAACCAACAGGGCGGCGCGGATTGTTGCGATTGTTCCGCAATGCAGTCGGCTTGGACGAGGCTTCCCGTGGGAAACTCGTAAAGTATTCATGGTTGATGGCCGGGAGATATGTTATCGCCGCCGCCGTAAATTGCATGGATTTTTTCGAGCCCGGTTGCAGTCTGCAAAGACCCGCAACCCCATTATGTTTCCAGTGCGGTTGCGGACCGGAGAAGGAGCCGCTCGATTGCGAACTTGCCCGGAGGATTTCGCACTGCCACACTTTTTGGATGTCCACATCGGCACCAAATCCCTCCGCCATTCTCCAAACCGCGTTTTCGTTCTGGTCGTCCAAGGTTCTGCTGACCGCTGTCGAATTCGGAGTGTTCAGCAAACTCGCCAACCGCCGACTCACTGGCGTGGAACTGGGCGCGGAATTGAAGTTACATCCACGCGGCATCCCGGATTTTTTTGACGCGCTTGTGGCGATGAAGTTTCTCGGCCGCGAAGGCGATGGCCCGCAATCGAAATACTTCAACACACCCGAAGGCGCGTTGTTCCTCGATGAGAAAAGCCCGCGTTACGTGGGTGGCATCCTGGTCATGCTCAACGCGCGGCTCTTCAAGTTCTGGCACGACCTGCCCGAAGCGCTCCGCACCGGCAAACCGCAGAACGAAGTGAAGCACGGCCAGAAAGGCCTCTTCGAGGAACTCTACGCCGACCTGCCCAAACTCGAACAGTTCATGGGCGCGATGACCGGCCTCTCTCGCATCAATTTTGAAGCCTTCGCCGACAAGTTCGATTTTTCGAAATACAAGACCCTCTGCGACATCGGCGGAGCGACCGGTCTGCTCTGCATCGAAGTGGCCAAGAGACATCCGAAGCTCAAATGCACGAGCTTTGATCTGCCGCCAGTCGAACCCATCGCGAAGAAGCACACCGCCGCCGCCGGATTGAGCGGTCACATCGGCACGGCCGCGGGTGATTTCTTCAAAGACCCGTTGCCCAAGGCCGACGTCATCACGATGGGAATGATTCTGCACGACTGGAATCTGGAGAAAAAGATGCACCTCATCCGTGCGGCCTACGACGCGTTGCCGTCCGGCGGCGCATTGGTGACCATCGAAGCGCTCATTGACGACGAGCGGCGCGAGAATGTGCAAGGGTTGCTCATGTCGCTAAACATGCTCATCGAATTCGGCGACGCGTTCGACTATTCCGGCGCGGATTTTCGGAAGTGGTGCAGTGAAGTCGGTTTCAAACGCTTCGAAGTCATCCACCTCTCCGGCCCGTCCAGCGCGGCGGTGGCTTACAAATAAAAATTCTACGGGGAACTCGACATCATTACATGAACGCAATCCAAATCCCAAACGACGGCGGCAAGAAGGTGAACGTCCTTGGCATTCCGATGGTCATTCGCATTCACGGCCGAGACACCGGCGGCGTGGTGAGCGCGGTCGAATCGCACGACGTACCGGGCGGCGGTCCACCACCGCACATCCATCACCGCGAGGACGAAACATTTCAAACCCTCGAAGGCGAATACGAATGGACCGTGGGCGGAAAAACGTTCGTAGCCAAAAAGGGCGCGACGATTTTTGCGCCGCGCGGGATACCACACACCTACCGTTACCTCGGCCAGACGCCTGGCCGGCTCATGTGTGTCATCACGCCGGCCGGCTTCGAGGGCTTCTTCGAGGAAATCGGCGCGCTCAGTCCGCAGCAACAGCAGGACATCCCGCGCGTGACTGAGATTGGAAAGAAATACGGGCTGGAAATCCTGCCGCCACCTGGCGCTTGAGAATTAATCCCTCCGGCGCAGGTGCAAAACCCAGTCGTCACTTGGATGCCGCGGGGGAGCAAAGTCTCGACGGCCCTCTGCCACGGTCAGGTTCTGCTCCTCGAAGTACCGGCCAGTCTCAGGATGCAACCACTCCACGCTATAGCTCCCCGCTGCCAGATTGATATAGTTGGTTCCGCCGCGCGGGAAATAAGCCACGTACTCGGCGCCTGGGATTGCCAGCAGGCTGTTATGCGAGGCAACCCATTCCAGGTGCGGCGCCATTTTCCAGTACTCGGTCTTGGCGGTGAAGAAATCGTAGAGCACTTCCAATGCAGCGGGTCGGAAGTTGTCTACGTCGTTCCGCGTCAAGTTGCGTGAAACGGCCGTGCCCGCAAAACCGGCCGCGAAATACCCTCCTGCTGTGGCGATCTTCCAAGCCTTCTTCCTCACCGTCGCCGGTTGATGCAATTGACGGGTCGAGAAACCGTCACTCGATTCGTAACCAGGCTCGTACTGATAGCCGAACTCCGTGTTCAGAACGGGTTTGCTGCTGTGAACCCAGTCTTCAGCGATGCAGTCCTCCAATCCCGCGCCCTCGAAATCCCATCCCGTCGCGGTCCACTGTGTCGGGTAATCGGCTCCCTGCCAGTTGGTCGAATAATAAGTCAGCCCGCGACGACCTCCGTCGAGGTTTCCCCAGGTGCGTGGCTGCACTCCCTCATTATTCTGAGTCACGTTCAGATTCACGTCGCTGCCCTTCCACAACGGCCAGACGACCTGTGGCCGGCATTGCGTGAACCCAGCGTATCGCGCGAACGGCCTTGGACCGACGGGATCTTGATCGGTGATCCAGACGGACGGATGACAACCGATCGGGTGGACGGCATCCAATCTGTGAATACGCGTGGCTATTTTCATGGCCCAGTCCACATCGGCCGGGCTGTATTCATATTTGCCGTCCGGGTAGCGCTCGAATTCGTTGGCAATGGTGTACATGAACAAATTTGCCCTGCTGCGATAGCGATTGACCAACGTATCAACCCAGAAGTTTTGATTCGTTTCGCTGGCCCATAACCCTTCGCCGCCCCCGACTCCGTATCCCCATAGAATCAGTTCGATGTTCATGCCCCGAGCCGCAGCGTAATCAAACACCCAATCCAGCTTCATCAGGGCGTTTTCGTCGATCGCTGTGTAATCCGGGCTGTTGGGCGAGCCTCCAAACGGCCAGAACCCGTCCGCCATCGCCATCATTCTGACGAAATTGAACCTGTGCGCCCGCCGGATATCGATGTAGTGAGCGATCACGTTGGTCGGCTGCGCAATCAGGAAATACGCAGTGTCGCCCATGGGGAAAAAACGCCTGCCGCCCTGGTGACGAAATGAATGCGGGTGATCCGGATCGATGATGATCGGGCCATCCGCCGCTTGTGAATCACGAGGCCGTTGTCCCCCGAAATGCTTGTCGGCGAAATCGAGGAACACTTTCCAATCCTCGCGCAGCAGTGAGTGGCCTCCCGGTCGGAGGTAGTAACCGAGTGCCCCGCCTATCAGTTTTCCATCCGGCGGCAGTTCCGTTGCGGTAAAATCGCCCGCATTGAGCAAATCGTAAACCGGCGCCGCCGCGTGCATCACCTCAAATTGGCCCGCTGGATTGATCCAAGTGTCCGCCCGGCCATTCGTGAACAGGACCGGGCGCGGCGCGCACAACGCAACCAGACAATTCTGATCGAAGGGAAGACGTTCCGGCTGAGCGTTGAATTCCTTGAATCGAGCATTGAACCAGTGCGGGAACTTGTCGTTGATGTCCGCGACCGTCTCCGGCGGTTTGGTTTGCGCCGTGTCCAGAGTGTTGAAGGGTTTCCCGATGGCGATTCGCGCGCGACTGGGCGCCGATCCGCCGCACCCCGCCTGATGAGGGATTGCAATGGCGATGCGCTCGTCGAACGCCGCCGCCACGAGCGCTGCCTTGCCGAGCCGTGAATGACCTGTCACCACAATCCGCTTTGCATCAATGCCAGGCGCCGTCACAAGATAATCCACCGCCCGCTGCAAACCCCACGCCCAGGCCCCGACAGTCCCGCATTCATCCGCCGGATTCAGTGCCGGGAAAAACTTTTGGAGACCTCGCTGGTCGGGAGTGTCGGGATCAATGTCGCCGTTGTAAAACGTCGCCAGCGCATAACCGCGATCGATCACGTCCTCGATCCGCCAGATCTCGGCCCAGGAACCGCGGCTGGCCTCGGTGGACCGGTTGTTCACCACACCCACGCCGCGCTCGGGCATCCAGTTGTCCGCCAGTCGAACCTTGGGATCGCGAACGAGCGTATGATTGCCGAAGTAATTCATCGCAAGCACCACCGGCGCCGGCGCAGCGCGCTGGTTGGGAACGACGAGCATCAAGTTGATGGGCGGAACTCCAGGCGGGCCGAATCGAATCGTCACCTCGCTCAACGTCGCCTTGCCGCCAAAGGCTGTCGCGTCCACGCGCTCCACCTTGCCCGCGACAGATACCGGCTTCTCCGGGAGCCGGCCGTACATGTAGTGCTGAAACAAACGGAGGAGCTCCGGCCGCCGTTCCTTGAACCACATTTCACGAGTGGTGACCTTCCGGCCATCCAGCATGACCAGTGGATCTGGCAATGTTGCCTGTGCCGGCAGGCCGGTTGGATTCGGCAAAGCACTGGCTGCCCCCCCATGTGGCGACTGGATAAATGTTGCAACAAAAGCCGCAACGAGCACCATGACGAGCCGGAGCCAACTGACTCGACCGAGCGCGTTCGTTGATCGCCAGTCTTTGGTGAAGCACACCCGATGAGTGCAAACGGCGGAAAGGGATTGTGGCATTGAGGGAAAGGATGCCATATCGGAAGCGGTTCGTCAGTGTGAATCGGAAACGGAGCGCGACGGTGCGCCCAGGGCCGGTCGCAGCGGGTTCGTAAGGACTGGCATCGCGGAATTGTCGGGCGCGAGGCAATTTTCGACGTGCTGCGTCCGGGCTTCGCCACAGCCGCGCTCCGGACGGTCCCGTCGAGATTCTCGGACGGCGCTGAGCGTGGCAGCGGCTGAAAGCATTACTTGACATGCAACCATTTGGTTGCATATTCTCACCCGAGATGGATGCAGTGTTCAAAGCATTGGCGGACGAAAGCCGGCGAAAGTTGCTCGATCAGTTGCACAAGAGCAACGGACAGACGCTGGGCGAGTTGTGCGAACACCTCGACATGACGCGGCAGGCGGTCACCAAGCATCTCCTGTTGCTGGAGGCGGCGAATCTGGTCGCCGTCGTCTGGCGCGGGCGCGAGAAGCTGCATTACCTCAATCCGGTGCCGTTGCACGAGATCTCCGAACGCTGGATTGGCAAATACGAACGCCATCGCCTTCAGGCGTTGAGCGATTTAAAAAAGGGTCTCGAAGAAAACAAAAACAAGAAAAGCTAACGATATGAAAAAGCCGAATCAGGTTTACACGACATTCATCCGCACCACGCCGAATAAATTGTGGGCGGCCATCACCAAACCCGAATTCACCCGTCAATATTGGGCGAGTTTGGCGAACGTCTCAGATTGGAAGAAAGGCTCAAAATGGGAACACACCACTAAGGAGAATGAGGTTTGGATCACGGGTAAAGTCTTGGAATGCGTCCCACCCAAACGCCTCGTCCTGTCCTGGGCCGACCCGGACGATCTCGTCGACAAATCGCGCGTCACTTTTGAAATCGAGGCAATTAAAGACATGGTGTGCCTGACGGTGACCCACGGGAATTTCAAGGCCGGTTCGACCATGGCTGGCAAAGTTTCCTGGGGCTGGCCGCGCGTGCTTTCGAGCATGAAATCCTATCTTGAAACCGGCAAGGGACTAAACGTCTTCGCTCGTTGATCACGGTGGAGTTTCTGGAAGCGGTTTCAAAATTCTTTGTAGCGGCGGTCTATGACCGCCGGTGCGGTAAAACTCGAAAAAATCGGCGCTCACAGAGCGCCGTTACAGAGTAAAAATAAATAATATATGGCCACAATAACTACACCCTTTTCCGGCGGATGCGCGTGCGGCGCGGTTCGCTACGAATCCACGGCAGAACCGATTATGATGCTTCACTGTCACTGTCGAGATTGCCAGCGATCCAGCGGCGGTCCGTTCTCCTCTTTCGTCGTCGTGCCGACAGAAGCATTCAAGCTCCTGAGAGGCGCGCCGCGCTTCCATGCCTCGCCCAGTGAGGCGGGCGGCATGACGCGTCGTGGCTTTTGCCCTGAATGCGGCTCGCCGATTTATGGCAAGCCCGACGCCGTCCCGCAATTTGTCGCGATTCGAACGGCGAGCCTGGATAATCCGGGCTGGTTCAACTCGCAAATGGATGTGTGGACTTCAGACGCGCATCAGTGGGATCAAATGAATCCTGCGCTGCCAAAGTTCGAAAAGTATCCTCCGTCTGGAGATTAGCCACCCCGTCAGGGTCGGAGTCTTTGTAGTTTGAGCGATCGTCGTTTTCGACTTAGCTCCGTCAGAAGCGGCATAGGGATATGTCGCTCCTACGGAGCTTGCGATTCTGGACGACAGGCAATCTATGAAGACTTCCCGCCCAACGGCGCTGCGGAAAATCATTTGATGATGCTCGACCGCAAATCCCGTTCCTGGCGGTCGGCGAATTTCAGGCGAGCCGGGGCACTGGTTGATGCGTGGCAACTTTGCTCCGACGAACTGACGCCCGGCCAAAATCCTTCCACGGCGTAATAATTCTTCTTCCCGTTGCGACTAACCAGTTAAAGGCTCAGGAATTGAATCCGCAGCAGCCAAACGAACATAAGTTCTTGGAACTGGTGAACGAGAATCGGAACAGAATTCTCAGGGTCTGCCGCGTTTATGCATGGAACTCGGCTGACCAGGACGATTTGTTTCAGGAAATCCTGTTCCAAATCTGGCGCAGCCTGCCGGGCCTGAAAGAAAGACAATTCGCCAACACATGGCTCTACCGCGTGGCCATCAACACCGCCCTTTCGTTCGTCCGCAAGCGGGCCTCACGCTCCGACCGCGTCATTCATTTTGAGCACGCCGATCTCACGCGCACGATTGAATCGCAGCAGACAACGGAAGGAAACACTGACGACCGCATCGCGGACCTTTACACCGCAATCTACAAACTGAACCCGATCGAAAAGGCGCTCGTCACCCTTTTCCTGGAGGATCTCACCTACGAACAAATTGCCGAAGCCACGGGCATCAATGCCAATAACGTCGGCGTCATGTTGCACCGCGCAAAGAAAAAGCTTTCCGGTCTGATGACGGAGGAAGCGCCGAAATGAACGACAACGAACTAAAGAAACTTTGGCAACAGCAACCGCTGAGAGCGCCGGCTCTATCCCCGGGGCAGGTGATGTCTGCCATGCAGAAACAAACGACCCAGCTTCGCCGCACCTTGCTGGCGCGTGACGTGCGTGAACTCGTGGCGTGCGTTATCGCCGGTGTTGTTTTTGGGATTTACTTTTTCATCAACCGCGCGCCAATCGCGCGTCTCGGCGCTTTGATCACCGTTGCCGGTTCGATATTCATCGCCTGGAAAATCCTTCACGCCCGTCGCACCACGCCGGCGGCGAAACCCGATGCTCCGGTCGTAGAATCGCTGCGCGCGGAGCTGCACTCCGTTCGCACTCAGTCGCAATTGTTGCGGTCGGTTGGGTGGTGGTATTTGCTTCCGCTCACGGTTGGCGCGCTCGTTTTCGTTTGGGGAATGCCTTTGGGCAATCTTGTTTTCAAGGTCGGCTTTACACTGGTCGAACTGGTCCTCAACGTTTTCATCTACCGGCTCAATCAACGGGCCGTGTCCAAACAACTTCTTCCCGTCGAAGCACAACTGGAATCGCTGATCCATTCGGCCGAAACGGGCGAACCGCTGGATGAAACGCATGTCGCTAATCTGCGCCCGATCGTTCTCTCGATGGCGGCCGCCGACAAAGTTAAACCTGTGGAATTCAAGGTCGCCTTCTGGCAGATCGCCATTTTCGGCGTGCCCGGGATTGTTGGCATCTGGTTCTTTTTGATGCTCGGCATGACGTTGGAGAGCAAAGATGGGAACATCAAGCGCCCGACTCCGGCGACGGTCGGGCAGGCCGTTTTCACCGGAGAAACCAATCGCTACTCGGTTGTCGCGTTAACGGTGGTTGAACTGTTCAACGCCGGCGATTACGCCGCCGTGCAAAAGCTCTACAACCCGGAGATGAGCAAGTTCCTTCCGCCGAAAGAATCAGCCGTTTTTTACACCGACATCGCCAAACGTTACGGCAAGATTGAAAAATTCGACGGGCCAACCGGCGACGGCTACCGCGGGTGGACTGCGTTCCGACTGCATTACCAGCGTGGCGAGATGACGATGAGCCTGGCGCTGGACGCGGACGACAAAATTTCCGGAATTTATTTCCAGCCATCGTTCATGCATCTCGCGGATTTCAAAAATTACGCGACGATCAAAAATCTCAAATCATTCATCCTGCACCTGTTCAGTTGGCAACATCTGCTTTGGGGCGTGCTCTCATTCCTGGGCGGGTTGCTCTATACCTGGCTCATCCAGAAAACCGTCAAGCGGGCCGTGGGGATCAGCACGCTGGGGATTCATTTGCATAAAGGGATGAACCTGATTCTCTGGGATGAAATAAAAGAAGTCCGGCCATTTAGGTTTCTGAACATTCAAAATCTCTGGCTGATCAGAGAATCAGGCGAAAAGACGCGCATGCACTGGACTCCCCTGGAACGACATTCCGACGTAAAAGCGGCGGTTGAAAAATTTGCCCCGACGAACCATCCGATCCGAAAATATCTGCCGCTGTTGCGAACCAAATCATCCAAGAAAACCATTATGACGAAAATAACCCTCATTGGAATTGTGCTGATCTCGTTTGGCGCGATTGTGCTTGTTCGCGTGAGTGATCCGAAAGCTCTGGCGATTGAATCTACCAATCCCGTTTCGCAAATGCTCGAAACCATTCGCGTGAAACACAATCTTCCCGCGCTGGCCGCCGCCGTGGTCGTGGATGGGAAAATTGTTATGACCAACGCGGTTGGCTTCCGCAAAAGTGGCGGGACGGAAAAAGTCACGGCGGACGACAGGTTCCACCTTGGCTCGGTCACGAAATCAATGACGGCCACGGTCGCGGCGATGCTGGTCGAGCAGGGGAAAATCTCCTGGACGACGACGATTGGAGAAGTCTTTCCCGAATTCAAAGGTGAGATCCATCCCGACTACCTGGGCGTCACTTTGGAACAGCTTTTGTCCCAACGCAGCGGCGCTCCGGGTAATGTTCCCGCCGATTTATGGAGCGACGCGTGGGCCGCAACCGGCAAGGCAGCGGAGCAACGCCTGGCTTTCATCAAAGGAATTTTGGCGCGCGAACCAGAAGCGAACCCCGGGACGAAATATATTTATTCCAATCAGGGCTACACCATCGCGGGTGTGATGCTGGAGAAAGCCACCGGCAAAACGTGGGAAGATTTGCTGCGCTCGATGTTATTTCAACCGCTCTTCATGACCACAGCCGGATTCGGCGCGCCCGCCTCGGTTGGCAAGGTTGACCAGCCCTGGGGTCACAAAAAAGTGCTTTCCGGCCGCGAACCGGTTCCTCCCGGCCCAGGTGCGGACAATCCACTGGCGATCAGTCCGGCGGGCGCGGTGCATTGCTCGCTGGGCGATCTGGCGAAATATGCGGCGTTTCACATGGCCGGAGAACGCGGCGAAAGCAAATTGCTCAAAACGGAATCTTTCAAAAAGCTGCACACCGTTGCCGCTGGCAACGATGATTACGCCCTTGGCTGGATGGTGTTGAACCGTCAATGGGCCAATGGGCGAGCTCTGATGCACAATGGCTCAAACACGATGTTTTACGTCGTCGTCTGGATGGCCCCGGAAAAAAACTGCGCCGTGATTGTCGCATCCAACGTTGGGATGGATGAGGCATTCGCAGGCTGTGACGAGGCAGCGGGAAAACTGATCAATCAGTATTTTGGGAAGTAATTGTTTTTTACTTCAAGCAGCGGTGGGACGGAGTTTGATTGGGCGATGCAGGTCAGGCGTCCAAGCATCGACGAACGACTTCCAGCAGTTGTCGGGGCGAGGATGGTTTTTGGAGGAAATTCTTCCCCTCTTCCAGGGAAAGTTCACGCCCGGCGATGTCCGCACTGTAACCGCTGGTGAAAATGACCCGGAGCCCGGGTGCGTGTGTCTGCAAACTTACGGCCAGCTCGCGCCCGCTGATGCCACCGGGCATCACCATATCGGTCAGCAACAAATCGATCGAATCGTGATGTTCCTTCCAAATGTGTTGCGCCGCCGCGCCGTCAGGTGCCTCCAAAACATGGTAGCCAGCCGTCTCCAATACGGCGCGAGTCAGCCTGCGTACCGCCGGCTCGTCCTCGACCAGCAAGATGGTTTCCGTGCCGCCCAACGGGTGCGATGGCCCCGGAGTTTGAACCAATTGCGGGTCTGTCGCGTTGCTGGTGGGGAGGAACACTTGAAAGTTCACACCATGGCCCGGTTGGTTGTTCACCTCGATCCAACCGTGGTGTTGTTTGACAATGCCGAAGACCGTTGCCAGTCCCAGGCCCGTGCCCTTGCCCGGGCCTTTGGTCGTGAAAAAGGTTCGAAAATCCGGGGCAACGCCTCGGGCGCGATCCCGCTTCCCGTGTCGCTGACGCTCAAACAAACATAGCGGCCCGGCGCGGCGTCCGGATTCAGACGCGCGGCATTCTCGTCCACGATTTTTTCTGTCGTGGCAATGAGCAGTTGTCCGCCCTTGGGCATCGCATCACGGGCGTTCACGGCGAGGTTCATCAACACCTGATCCAGCATCCCGATGTCGGCACGGGCCATGAGCGGCGTGGGATTCAGGTGCAGTATCAACCGCACGTCCTCGCCGATGATGCGCTGAAGCATCGTGGCAAATTGGGCGATGACTTCGTTCAAATCCAGAATGTTGGATCTCATCACCTGTCGGCGGCTGAACATAAGCAACTGCCGGGTGAGGTTGACGGCGCGGTCGGCGCTCGCCCGGATTTGTTGCAAGCGTTTGCGGACGGCTTCCGGCATATCCGCGACCATCCCGGACAGTTCGGTTTCCATGATTATCACCGCCAGGATATTATTGAAGTCGTGCGCCACGCCTCCGGCGAGGTGTCCGATCGCTTCCATCTTTTGCGCCTGGCGGAGCTGTTCGTCCAACAGCTTGCGGTCGGTTATATCCATCAGCACAACGCGACATTCCCTGCCGTTCGGAGCGCGCGTGGCTTCAAGCCGGACGGTCAGGGCCGACCGGTCTTCTTTCACCAGCGCGAGTTCACAAGTCTGTTTGGCTCCGGTGGCAAAGATCTTCTTGAAGAGAGAACCGAAGACCGGCCGGTCTGTTTTAGCGACGAACAACTCGAAGCGCCGGCCGGTCAGGCTGCCGCGCTCCAGCCCGAAGAGCTTTGCGCCGGTAAGATTCGCCAACTGAATGGTCTGGTCGGCGGCCAGATCGAAGTAGCCCACCAGCGCAAAATCGAAAAGATCGGTGTAGCGTTCCAGGGCGCTGGCAATTTCAGCGCGGGCCGCCTGGAGTTCCTCGTTCTGCATCTCCAGCTCGATCTGGTGAACTTCAAGTTCGTGCTGGAGCCGCCGCAAATCCGCCCCGGTCTGCGGCTGCCGGGTTGCGGGTTTTTCCCTCAATCGCGCTTCGGCCGCTCGGCGCAACGCGGCAGGGTCGCTGGCGAGTTTGGATTTCATATCCGGGTTTCCTTTCCGCTCGCGTCGCTGGCGCGCAACTCGGCTTCAAGTTTCTTTGCGGTGGTGATGTCCATGAAGGTGATCACCACGCCGTCAATGCGATCATCCATCGTCCGGTAGGGCATCAGGCGCATCGCGTACCAGCGACCATCGCGCGTGGCGACCGGTTTGTCCAACGACACCAGCGACCGCAACACCTCGCGCGCGTCGTCGGCCAGCTCGGGGTAGAGCAGGTCCGAGGCGAGGTCGGTGACGGGCCGGCCTACGTCGCCGGGAATCAGCTTGATGATCCTGGTCACCTTCTCGGTGGAAGGCCGCACATGGAGCCGGTTGTCGAGAAACACCGTGGCGATCTCCGTGCTGTTGAGCAAATTCTTCATGTCGTTGCTCGCGGCGGACAGTTCGTCCACCTTCGCCTGCAACTCCGCGTTCACGGTCTGAAGTTCTTCGTTGAGCGATTGCATCTCCTCTTTCGAGGTGGTGAGTTCTTCATTGGTGGATTGCAGTTCCTCGTTCGTGGACTGCAATTCCTCGTTCATGGATTTGAGTTCCTCCTGCGAGGTCTGCATCTCTTCGCGCGTGCTCTGCACTTCCTCGCGCTCGCGCCGGAGTTCCTCCTGCAGTTCACGGATGCGCCCGGTCCGTGGCGCCGTTTTCCCGGCGCGGCCTTTCGGCTGCGCGGTCGAGCCCGCAACTTCCGTGAACACAATCATCGCCAGCCCGCGCAACGTCTCCGGTTCGTCGAAGATCTTCACCGTAAGGTCCACGAAATGCGCCCCGCCGTTGGCCGGCGCGATCACCTGGCGGACGATGACCGGCGCCTTCTGCCGGCGCGCCTTCTGGAACGCGCTCGTCAACTCGTACCGCAAACCTTCGCGCGCCATCACGAACACATTCCAGTTCGCCTTGCCGGCGGCGGGTTCGAGATAACGTCCAGTGCGTCCGCTGATGAACAGTATGTCGCCCTGGTCGTTGACGAGTACGGCGGCGGGCGATTGGTTTTGCAGCAGCCATTGTTCGGCCAGCGACTGGACGCTGGCCGGGGCCGGCATCGACGCGCGGTCGGGTTTCGTCACGTCCAGCGCCGAGGGCACGAACGCCGACGGAAATTCCACCAAATCACCGCGCCGGGCGGAGTCCTGCCGGCGAAAGATCCGTGACTTGCCGCGCAGTGGCGCAAACAAATCCGTGAAACCGGCAACGCTCTCCGCGCTGCCAAGAAAGAGCACGCCGCCCGGATTCAGGCTGTAATGGAACAGTGGCAAAATTTTCTTCTGCAATTCCGGAGCCAGGTAAATCAGCAGGTTGCGGCAGCTCAGGATGTCCAGCTTGGTGAACGGCGGGTCCATGATGAGATTCTGCGGCGCGAAGATGACCATCTCGCGAACCTCCTTGGTAACCCGATAGCCGTGCTCCTCCTTGACGAAGAACCGGCCCAATCGTTCCGGCGAAATATCGGTGGCAATGTTGGCCGCAAAAAATCCCTGGCGCGCCTTGTCCACCGCGTCGCGATCAAGATCCGTGGCAAAGATCTGCAGCGAGTAGTTTCCGCGCGGTTTGATCCGCTTCAGCGCCTCCTTGAACACGATGGCCAGCGAGTACGCTTCTTCGCCCGTTGAACAGCCGGTCACCCATGCCCTCAGCGCGTGACCGTCCGCCCGGCTCGTGAGCAATGACGGCAACGCCTCGTTGCCCAGTTGTTCCCACGCCGCTGCGTCCCGGAAGAAACTGGTCACCCCGATGAGCAATTCCTTGAAAAGCAGTTCGACCTCCTGCGGATTTTCGCGCAGATACCGGACATAAGTCCCAATCTTCGGAATCTGGTGCAGCCCCATGCGCCGCTCGATGCGGCGGTAAAGCGTGTTGCGCTTGTAGAGCGAAAAGTCGTGGCCCGTGTGGCCGCGGAGCAGGATTACCACCTTCTCCAGTTGGCTCTGCGCGCCGCTTTCTTCCATCAATTCCGAGCGCGAAAACAACGGTGCGTGCTGCAAATATCCGACCAACCGGGCGGGCAAATCCGCCGCCGGGGCCACGATGTCCGCCAGTCCGGCGTCAATCGCGCTGCGCGGCATGCCGTCGAACTTCGCCGAGGCCGGCTCCTGCACCAGCACCACACCCGCATGTTCCTTGATCGCCTTCAACCCCAGCGTGCCGTCCGTACCCATGCCCGAGAGAATGACGCCCACGCTGCGCTCGCGCTGGTCCTCGGCGAGCGACCGCAGGAAAAAATCAATGGGCAGCCGCAAGCCGCGCGGCGCGGACGGCTCAAGCAAATGCAGCACGCCGTGCAGGAGCGACATGTCCTTGTTTGGCGGAATCACATAAACGCAGTCGGGCCGCACCTTGGTGCGATCCTTCACCTGGATGACCTTCATGGTCGTGGCACGTTGGAGCAGTTCGGGCATGATCCCCTTGTGCGTCGGGTCGAGATGCTGAACGATGACAAACGCCAGCCCGCTCTTCGCCGGCACATGTTTGAGAAACAGTTCGAGCGCCTCCAGTCCGCCAGCCGACGCGCCGAGGCCGACGATGGGAAACGCGTTGCGCAATTCAGGCGCGGGAAAAACCGCCGCTGCCTGCGGCTTGATCGGAGCGGACTTCACCGCGGTCTTAGGAGCGGACCTGGAGGTTCTTTTCATCCCTTCAACTTTCAGGTGGCCTGCGCCTTGTTAGTGCAGTTGAAGCTGGCATCCGGTTGAGCCGGGCTGGCAGAACAATCGCCCCGACGAGTCGTCCAGCCGCCCGGATTGCGCGGAGCGTATCCGCGCATCTGTTCCATCGGAACTTCAAAAGCTCTTATACGACTTCGGATGAGAGTTACCAGAGAATAAACAACTGACGTGAACCTGGCGGGCGGGCGCATGTTCTCCCATTTCATCCGCCGTAGATCGCACCGATTTTGTTTCGCACCGCTTCATCCATCTTGATGAGCGGCGGCCATGGGCGTTTGAAGCCTTCGCCGAAAATCTTCTTCGTCGCGTCTATGCCGAGTTTGCGGCCGCTGGCGATTTCGCTGCTGGGGTGGTCGAGCACGTCCATGCCCGCTTGTAGCATCCGGCGTGAGCCGGATCACTTTTTTCGCGGACCGCCCGTTCACTGCTGCTGCCCAAATAGGAAGTTGGATAATAAGAGGAAAATCAGTCGTTGACGTCCTTTCCTGCCGGCTTAGCCTCGACGGAAATGAACCCGCCACAAAAGCGTTTCTCCCTGAACCGCGCAGGGTCAAAGAGCAAGTCCGCGTCGGTATCCGTTTCACGAAGGCGCTTCATAGCCGTCAGCAGCGTAGCGGCAGGCGCATTTGCCATCGTGCCGCGCCATGTGCTCGGCGGACCCGGATTCGTGCCCCCGAGCCAAAAAATCACACTGGCTTGCATCGGCTTTGGAACTCAGGCGATCCGGGAAATCGGCGGCATTCTCGCCAGCCCGGAAGTCCAGGTTGTCGCCATGTGCGATGTCGAAAAGGACGGCACCCATTACCTGGAATGGAGCAAAAACGAAGTCCGCGCCACCATCAGGCGGCTGATCGAGAACCCGGCCTGGCGAGAAGGCTCAGATCACACGCCAGGCGGCCGCGACGTCGGCAAGGAAGTTGTCGAAGCGTACTACGCGAGGCAGCGCGGCAAGGAACAATTCAGGGGTTGCGCCACCTACACGGATTTCCGTGAGTTGCTGGAAAAAGAGAAGGATGTGACCGCAGTCAAAATAATGACGCCCGATCACACCCACGGCGTCATATCCATCGCGGCTTTGAAAAAGGGGAAGAATGTCATCGTGCACAAGCCGCTTGCGAATCGCCTGCTCGAGGCCAGAGCCGTCATCGAGAAGGCGCGAGCCGGGAAGATCGCCACGCACTTCATGCCCGCCAGCGAAGGCGCCGCCCAGAAACAAGCCGTGGACATGATCAAGAAGGGCGCCATCGGGCCGCTTCGTGAAATTCATAACTGGTCCATGCGCCCAATGTGGCCCCAATTCCCAACGCTCCCGACCGAAACCCCTCCGGTGCCCGCCGGTTTCGACTGGAACCTCTGGCTGGGTCCATCACTGGACCGCCCGTATCATCCCGACTACACGCACACCAATTTCCGCGGCTGGTATGAGTTCGGGGGCGGGTCGATCGCCGACATGGGGCACTACAGCCTCTGGCCCATTTTTCAACTCCTCGATTTGGATTCGCCGATCAGCGTCGAATCCTCCCCGAGCCATGTCTGCCGCGTTTCCGACCACATCTGCCAGCGAATCAAAAACGACTTTTCTTTCCCGGCGGCATGCACGATTCGACTCAGGTTCGCGGCCAAAGGCGATCGGCCGGCCCTGGACATCTTTTGGTATGACGGTGGCATCAAACCACTCGTGCCGGAGGAGCTCATGGCCGAGAACAAGGAACTCGCCGAGGAAGGAATGATGTTTATTGGCGACAAGGGTAAAATCCTCGGCGGTTTCCGCGCCGAAAACTCGCGATTGATTCCCGAAGCAAAGATGCGCTCCTTTTTGGCGGAGAGCCGCCTTCCCGAACCAAGCCCGACCGAGCGCGGAGCCAACGCCCGTCAGGATCGCAATGCTGCCTGGATCGCGTCCTTCAAAGGAGGCCCTGCCAGCTACGGCGATTTTCAATTGGCCGGCCCAATCTCCGACTCGATGAACCTTGCTGCCATCTCTCTTCGACTCGGCGGCAAGAGACTGCTTTTTGATTCCGCCAGTGCCAAAATCACCAACCTTCCCGCGGCGGACAAATTCCTCACGCGCGAATACCGTCCCGGGTGGGAGATCTGATCTGATGTCAAATTCGATTGAACCGCTTTCCACTGACCGGGCAAGACAAGTCCCTCGCCGGTCGCCATGACACAATTAACGGCCAGTAAATCAGTATGACTCCCATCTCAAGACGAGCATTTATGGAAAAGACGTTGATTACTTCGAGCGCGGTTGGTTTTCTGGCCGCCGGCGTCTCAAACCTTTCAGCCACTCCGCTGGGCTTGCCCATTGGCAGCCAGGTCTGGCCGACGCGTTCGATGATCAAGGATTTTCCGGCTTACGTGAAGATGATGGCCGGCATCGGCGTCACCCGGCTCGAGCTTTGTTGCCCGATTGGTTACGGCACTGAATTTTCCTCGCTCGCGAATGGAAAAGAAGTCGCGCGCATCCTCGCCGATCACGGCATGAAATCCGAGAGCTCTCATTTCACCATGGCGGAGCTGCGCAAAACCCAGCAAAAGAGCATCGACTGGGCGAATGAAGTCGGCATCACGCAAATCATCACCGCGACCTTGGGCGGCGGCAACAACCCGACCCTCGACCAGGTCAAAAAGGCGGCCGACGAATACAACAAGATCGCGGCCATCTCAGCCGCCGCCGGCCTTCAGCAAGGCCTTCACAACGAAGGTTTCGAATTGTCGATGGTGGACGGCAAGCGCACCTACGATCTCTTACTGGACTTGCTCGATCCGAAACTGGTGAAATTCCAATTCCAAATGTCAACGATCACCGCCGGCTTCGTCGCCGCGGAGTACTTCACGAAGCACCCGGGCCGCTTTTACTCGATGCACCTTCAGGACATCAACATGAAGGCCCCAGCCCCAGCCGCAGAGGGAGGTTCCCCGCGCCAGCGCTACCCACAAGTGGGCATGGGCCAGGGCAGCATCGACTGGGAAAAAACCTTCACCGCCGCCAAAATCGGCGGCGTCAAAAACTACTTTGTCGAACAAAACTGGGAACTAACCCAGCAAAGCGTCGCCTACCTTAAAACCCTCAACGTTTGATGAGCCAAATGGACCGCAGCGTCAAAAGGCAAACTCGTATCGTCGTCATACTGCTTTGTTTTGTGCTCGTGGCGTCGCTGCAATCGGCTGAGCTGTGGAAGCCGCTTTTCAATGACAAGGATTTCACCCGCTGGACTGTCCCTGCGCGCGGGGGCGGTCCTGCCCTGAACCCCGCCGACGCCGGGTGGAAAATGGAGAACGGGATCATTGTTGGCGGACAGGCGGGGCAGAAGGGTGGGAGTCTTGTTTCACAAGCGCGATTCAAAGACTTCGAGCTGGAGCTCGACTTCATGCTGGCCGAACAACCTGCCGCCCCGGACGGCTCGCTTACCAACTGCACTTACAACAGCGGTGTGTATCTGCGGACCGGTTATCAGGTGAACTTCGGGCGTCGAGAGGCTGGAGAGTTCATTGGCGTCGTCGTCCACCGTGTGCATCCCAAAGCCATCAGAGGAAACGTCCTCTGGCTCGACACGGGCGATGAGAAGTTCCCCAATCTCCGCAAGAAGGAGGATTGGAACCATGTCGAGATCTCCTTCAAGGGCGCGCGTCTCCAGGTCACCTTGAACGGGACGAAGATCTGCGACGTCACCGACAACCCCGCCGGCCCGTCGGAGGCGGCGTGGAAAGAAGCGGGTCCGATCAGCTTTCAATGGCCACACGCCACTGAGGGTGGGGGCTTTGCCGGATTCGTGAAGTTCCGCAACGTGCGAGTTCGGGAGCTTTAGTCCCAAACGTATTTCTCATCCCACTCAATCTCGTGCTTGCGCAACAACGCGCGCAACTCGTCTTGGAATCCGATCTTGCGGTGATGCTCTTCCTGTCCGGCGATGTATTGCTTCACCGGTTCGAGATTGGATTGGCTCACGGAAAAATCCGCGTAGCCGCCTTGCCACTCGAAGTCGGCGTAATCGCGACCGCGTTCCTTCAGCCAGAGGTTCGAGACGCGTTTCAATTCCTTCACCCATTCAGCCTGCGTGATGGTGCGCCCGAAGCGCGCGAGCAGATGGACGTGGTCTTCCACGCCGCCGACGAGGATGGGTGGACAATCGAGTTGTTTGGAGATGCCGCCGAGATACGAATGGAGCGCGTCACGCGTGGGTTTGTCGCGCAGGAACGGCCGTCGGTCTTTGGTGGAGAAGACGAGATGAATGTAAACGGCGGAAAGGGATTGTGGCATAACGCGATTGAGGATGCCCCAACGGGGCATCGGCCTCCAGCCCAACGTTGCGGCAACGCCGCTACGTTGGGTTACGAGTCAAACCAATTCAACAAACCTTAACGAGGTTCTGGCCGTTTGCGCGCGTACGACGAAAACGAATCGGCCGCAACGTGGTTGCGGCGAAATGTCGCGCGCGATTGACGGACGGGAATGGCCACAACCGCGTTGCGGTTGAAAATGATTGGCGGACGGTGACCCAGGGGAAAACAGAACAACAGATACGATTAAACGCTTCGCGTTGGTGCTCGTGCATCGCAACCCTGGGCTTTGGGACGGAATCCCGTTGGGATTCTCGAACTGGCGAACGCATCATCAGCGTAGATTGGGTGGAAACGGTTCTTTCTCCTTCCGCCAATCGGCACGAATTCCGCCGTGACCCACGGACAGCGCGACAATTCCGCCAACAATCGCGGCATCTGTGTCGCAGTCTCCACCACCTGAAATCGTCAATGCGAGAGATTCAACGTAGTTGTCGAGGTGATGGGCAGCACACCATAGCGCGAACGGAACAGTGTCTGGCGCAGTCACGAGTGAACCATTGCCGAGAGCTTTTGCGACAGCCTCGACCGGAATTGTCGCCGGTATTTGCGATGCAACGAGAATACCGCGACGGACTTTGCTCCCAGGCGTGGAGTCAAGAACAGCCTCGAATAGTTTGGTCGCGCGCGTTGGCGAATTATCTTCTCGCAACCGCCAAGCCATCGCGGCGGCGACAGCGACGGCTATCGTGCCAGCAACGCCTTCGGTGTGAGTGTGAGTGACGAGCGCAGATGCTCGCGCTTCTTCTACAATGCGAGGTAAATCATCTGCGAAGTAAGCACCGAGCGGAGCGACCCGCATTGCGCCGCCGTTTCCCATCGAGCCTTGCCCACCAAACGCAGAAGCCGCGCCCTGACGCCAATTGCCGCCACGAATGATTTCGTTCATCTGCATTCGCGTCATGCTCCCGTAACCTCGGTTGGGTTCACGCTCGAATCGCCAAGCAAAACGGCGGGCGAGTGCGTCCTGATGAATGTGACCGTAGAGCTTCAGCACTTCGACAATCGAGAGCGCCATCTCCGTATCGTCGGTGTGAAACCACGGCCCGGAAGGCAATCCGCGCTCGATGATTCGAGCCGCATCTGCATGACGATATGCGAGCATCTCGCCAACAGCGTCGCCGATGGCGAGCCCTTCCAGCGAAAGCAGAGTGCGCGGCATCCGCGCGGAATAATCCGATGGTCGCCGAAAAACGTCGCGTCGAGGCGACTGCGCCAGCATCTCGCGTGCTTTCGGAAGCCAAAGCTTGCCAACCCAATCGTCACCGATTGGTCCGACCCGATCCACAGTCCAACCCGCAAATCTCAAATCGTTGTGCATTGACCATGCTCGGTCTGCGTTTGTGGAGTGGATGATGACAGGGCAAAACGGAAAGTGGCTCGCGAGCAACTTTGCCACGTCAAGACCAGTGCCTGGGTCGCGGGTCGCGCCGGGCCGCGGATTCAAATCGTGGTCGAGCGAAACAAGATGGGTGTTGTCGAAGAATTCCTCACTCTCGGCTAGCATCGTCGGTGCGTCACGCCAGACACGCATTTGCCATTCTTCGCCGAGTTCACGAAGAATGGATTCAAATGCGGCGATTCGGTCGTCGTTGTCTTCGAGGAGCAGAAGAGTTTTCACGATGCTGTTAAGGGTTGGAAAATTTCTCCGCCTTTGCTTTCTCTCGCCAGCCCCAACGGGGCTGCGGCCCAAAGCCCAAGGTTGGCGCGACCGCGCCTACCTTGGGTGAACATGGCAAAACGGGAACAACCGCAACGCGGTTGCGGCAAATTCGTCGCGACGCCAAACGAATGGTTTTGGTCACAACCGCGTTGCGGTTGGATTCCATTCGTGAATCGTGACCCAAGGTAGCTCGTGCCTCGCAACCTTGGGCTGGAGGACGCAATCCCTTTGGGATTGGCCGATGCCGCGCGTTGCCGCGCCGGCTCGGGATTGTTCGCAGCCAACGTCGCGGGTTCACGCAACGTCTCCAAAAATCCTTTCCACCTTCGCCTTCACGGCGGCATCCATCTTGATGAGCGGCGGCCAGGGGCGTTTGAAGCCTTCGCCGGAAATTTTCTTCGTCGCGTCGATGCCGAGTTTGCTGCCGATGGCGATTTCGCTGGTGGCGTGGTCGAGCACGTCGGACGGGCCTTTGGTGAAGATGCTGTCGCGTTGCGGATCGGTGTTGGCGCAAAGGCGGAAGAGGACTTCGCTGGTGTTGTGCACGTCCACGTCGTCGTCCACCACGATGATGTATTTGGTGAACATCATCTGGCCCATGCCCCAGAGGCCGTGCATGATTTTGTAGGCCTGCATCGGGTAGGTCTTCTTGA